>Ga0206950_1002_pt1 | contig 47742 bp, 46 predicted proteins | sample Alteio_BWOrgHeat_41_FD_152954 | JGI IMG/M metagenome (GOLD analysis project Ga0206950, IMG submission 152954) | Enriched cells from forest soil in Barre Woods Harvard Forest LTER site, Petersham, Massachusetts, United States -... | ecosystem: Environmental > Terrestrial > Soil > Temperate forest >... | reverse complement strand
TGTCCGTCCAGCGATAGTAACTAATTCCGCTTTATCGACATGAGTGCGAGTAACAACGAGGGCATCATTGGCGCCACCATCATTATCAACGACTGTTTTTAAGGCTTTTGCATCGGCATTATCGTTTCCTGCGACGGCTGCCAAAACGGTTGGATCTGTGGATTTAGCGAGGGCAACATTTAAAACGGTGTCAACTGTTGTCCGTCCAGCGATAGTAACTAATTCCGCTTTATCGACATGAGTGCGAGTAACAACGAGGGCATCATTGGCGCCACCATCATTATCAACGACTGTTTTTAAGGCTTTTGCATTGGCGTTATCATTTCCCGCGACGGCTGCGAGGACCTCCGGTTTTTTACCATGGGTGGCAACTAAGATAGCAGTTAAGTGGCCAGCATCTGCGGTACGGGCAGCGATGGTTGCTAAAGTTTCTTTTTTAACATCCTTGAAATGGGGTCGCTGAATAATTTCGTTATCATTGGTATTGTTTTGAGCAGCAATGATTTCTAAGTGTTCTGCTTTAGCTGCGTTGTTTCCTGCAATGGCTGAGAGAACCTTCGGTTGTTTGCCATTTGCATGATTAAGAATTTTTTCCAGATTTTCGTTGCTGGCCTCAGCCTTAGCTAATGAAGCCAATTTGTCTTCTGTGGTACCGTTTTCATTAATGGCCTCTTGAAAGGCAGCAAGTGAGTCAGTTTTAATTTTTACTGCCTCTTTTACAGAGTCTATTTTGACTAGCCATCCTTCCTGTTCTTGGGTAAGCCAAGCAGCATTGGTATGATGGGCCGGATGGGTCGCATCGGTTAAAACCTCCGCTAATTGTTGGGGAGTGATGAGGTCATGTTCAATGCTCGCTTTTATTGATGCGATGAACGTTTGTTCAGACGGAGCCCTAGCTGCTTTCTTAATTTCAGGTTCAACACGATCAATTTTTTTAAGGCTTTTTTGAGAAAATCCTTCCAGAGTTTTTTTTAAAGCTTGTCTGTGTTCATCTGATGGGTCGTTGGTGTTGCTGGCCATTATTCACTCCTTATCTTAAAACCGTCAATTTTCTTACGGTCGCACAATATGTTTACTGCTATGGATAGTTACTCTTACAAGTTTAGGACAGAACAAAGAAACATTGGTTCGATGTTGGTAAAAAAACATAAAAATAAAATAAAAAATAGCGACATTACACGGTTGGGAATTTTATGTAGAAATTCAAGGCATTATTTTGAAAATGTGTTTATAAATAGAGTGGTTTATGGAAAAAAACAAGACATAAGACAAATTGTAGTATGGCGTTATGTCTAAAATTATAATATCTGATTTTCACCCAGGGATTGTATTTATTCGTTTCGGTTTAGATATTTTTATTTTCTCTCTTCCAATATTATTGAGCATTTGAATCCTAAAGCTTGAATTGAAGGGATATACACGCATTCGTAAAATGTAAAAATAATCACGTTCTGGTAACGAATACCTTGATATTACCGAAATTAATCTTTTTGCGAATATCCGCATCTATCCATTTAATTTAACCTCAAAGGTTAACCTCGATATTTTTCTCTAAATTTCTTCAAAGCTTTTAATTGTGCCAAGGCTTCTAATAATTGCGTTTGCGCCTCCGCATAATTAAAATCTTTGTTTTGACCCGATAAAACAGCCTCTGCCCGCGCTTTTGCCGCAACCGCTTGCGCTTCATCCACATCTTTAGCCCGAATGGCGATATCTGCCAAAATGGTGGTCGCTTTGGGTTGCACCTCTAGCATGCCACCCGAAATATAAAAGACTTCTTCTTGGCCGTCGGGTTTTTCAACCCAAATCGCCCCTGGTTTTAAACTCGTTAAAAAGGGCGCGTGACCAAATAAAATTTCTAAGTCGCCCATCACCCCACTCACAAATAGCTTTCCCACAAGCCCTGAAAAAATTTCGGCCTCGGCACTCACTATATCTAAATGAAAACTAATGGTCATCGTGTTTCTCTAAAGTGTTTTGGCTTTTTCAACTGCTTCATCAATGGTTCCAACCATATAAAAAGCTTGTTCTGGTAAACTATCATATTCACCGGAAACAATCCCCGAAAATCCTCGAATCGTTTCTTTAAGCGGCACATATTTCCCCGGAGAACCGGTAAAGACTTCGGCCACAAAGAAAGGTTGCGATAAAAATCGCTGAATTTTTCTGGCTCTGGCAACGGTTCGTTTATCTTCATCGGAGAGTTCATCCATCCCTAAAATGGCAATAATATCTTTAAGCTCTTTATAGCGCTGTAAAATACCTTGCACTGCCCGCGCCACATCATAATGTTCTTGGCCAATAATATTGGGATCTAATTGTCGACTAGTGGAATCTAACGGATCAATAGAAGGATAAATTCCCAATTCTGCAATTTGTCGCGATAACACCACCGTTGCATCTAAATGCGCAAAGGTCGTAGCAGGAGAGGGATCGGTTAAGTCATCTGCTGGCACATAAACGGCTTGAATAGAAGTAATAGAACCTGTTTTGGTAGAAGTGATTCGTTCTTGTAAAGTGCCCATTTCGGCGGCCAATGTGGGTTGATAACCCACAGCAGAGGGAATACGACCTAAGAGGGCCGAGACTTCTGTTCCCGCTAAGGTATATCGGTAAATATTATCGATAAATAGCAACACATCTCGCCCTTCATCTCTAAATTTTTCGGCAACGGTTAATCCGGTTAGTGCAACGCGTAATCGATTTCCCGGTGGCTCGTTCATCTGTCCATACACCAAGGCGACTTTATCTAAGACTTTGGATTCTTTCATTTCGTGATAAAAATCATTGCCTTCTCGGGTTCGTTCACCAACGCCCGCAAAAACCGAGAACCCTGAATGTTCAATGGCAATATTGCGGATCAATTCCATCATGTTCACGGTTTTACCCACACCTGCACCGCCAAATAAACCCACTTTACCGCCCTTTGCAAAAGGACAGATTAAATCAATGACTTTAATGCCGGTTTCAAGCAACGCATCGTTGGCAGCTTGTTCACTGTATAAAGGGGCTGCACGATGAATCGGTAACGTTTGTTCGGCACCAATCTCACCCATTTCATCGATAGGCTCACCCAACACATTCATAATACGACCTAAAGTCTTTTGACCAACCGGCACGCGAATAGGTTCGCCGCTGTTTAGAACGGTTAAGCCTCGTTTTAATCCTTCCGATGCGCCCATTGCAATGGTTCTCACAATTCCATCGCCCATTTGTTGTTGAACCTCCAAAGTGAGGCCTGTTTCTTGCACTTTTAGCGCATCATATATTTTTGGAATATGCGCTCGAGGAAACTCAACGTCGACCACCGCGCCCATAATTTGCACTATTTTGCCTGTTTGTATTTCCACTCTGCCCCCTAAACCGCTGCAGCACCCGCCACAATTTCCGATAATTCTCGGGTAATGGCGGCTTGTCTGGCTTTGTTATAAATTAACTCAAGGTCATCAATGAGATCACTGGCATTATCGGAAGCATTTTTCATGGCCACCATGCGCGCAGCTTGTTCACATGCTGTGTTTTCAACAATGCCCTGATAAACCAAAGATTCGACATAACGCGTTAATAAAGCATCTAATAATTCTTTAGGTGCTGGTTCATATAGATAATCCCAAGAATATCGATTGGGTTCCTTTTTGGTATGGGTAATCGGTAGAATGCGCTCAATCTTAGGTTTTTGAACCATCGTGTTGATAAATTCATTGTAAACCAGATAAACTTCATCAATTTCTTGGGTATCAAATTTATCGAGCATAATCTTAACCGTGCCAATAATATCTAATAACCCTGGGTGGCTACCGAGATTGGTAATCGAAGCAATCACATTACCCCCCATCCGATGAAAAAAACTTTCGGCTTTTCGTCCAATACTGCAAATTTCGATAGGGATTTTTTTATCGTTCCAATCACGCATGCTCTGGACCGTTGTTTTAAATAAATTGGCATTTAATCCACCACATAAACCGCGATCGGTTGAGACGACCATTAAACCAATGCATTTTACGTCGCGTTCTTGAAGATAACGGTGTTGATATTCTAATCGCCCCTGGGACAAATGGCTAATCACAATGCGAATTTTATCGGCATAAGGTCTGGAAGCTTTCATTCTGTCTTCTGCTTTACGCATTTTGCTGGCAGCCACCATTTGCATGGCGCGCGTTATTTTTTGCGTGCTTTTAATACTTCTTATTTTGGTTCGAATCTCTTTGGCGTCGGACATTACACAACCCAACTTGTCTTAAATTGTTCGACCACCGTTTTTAAAGCAATTTCAATTTCGTCTGTTAATTCCGCTTCTCGGTTAATACGTTGTAAAAGCGCTGTATTGTGAAGGTTCAGATGATGCAATAAAGCTTTTTCAAAATCTTGAATACGATTTAATGCGATGCTATCGAGATATCCGCGCTCGACAATAAATAATGAAACAGCCGTTTCGGCGACATTTAAAGGTGAAAATTGTTTTTGTTTTAATAATTCCACCACGCGCTGACCCCGTTCCAGTTGTTTTCGGGTAGCCTCGTCTAGATCGGATGCAAATTGCGCAAAAGCGGCTAATTCACGATATTGCGCCAATGCTAATCGCACGCTTCCGCCGAGTTTTTTAATGATTTTAGTTTGTGCAGCACCACCCACTCGCGATACCGAAAGCCCTGCATTAATAGCGGGTCGGATCCCTGCGTTAAAAAGATCGGTCTCTAAATAGATTTGACCATCGGTAATAGAAATCACATTGGTTGGCACAAAAGCGGATACATCGCCTGCTTGGGTTTCGATAATCGGTAATGCAGTGAGTGATCCGGTACGTCCTTTCACTGCGCCATTGGTTGCTTTTTCAACATAAGCCGCATTCACACGCGCGGCTCGTTCTAATAAACGCGAATGTAAATAAAAAATATCGCCAGGATAGGCTTCTCGTCCGGGGGGTCTTCGAAGCAATAAAGACACTTGTCGATACGCCCAAGCTTGTTTGGTTAAATCATCATAAATAATTAAGGCATCTTCGCCTTTATCTCGAAAATATTCGCCCATGGCACAACCGGCATAGGGGGCTAAAAATTGTAAAGCAGCCGATTCAGAAGCTGTTGCGGCAACCACAATGGTATGCTTCATGGCATCATGTTCTTCTAATCGTCTAACAACGGCAGCGACAGAAGATGCTTTTTGACCAATCGCCACATAAATACATTTAACGCCAGTATTTTTTTGATTGATAATGGTATCGATGGCAATGGTTGTTTTGCCGGTTTGTCTATCACCAATAATCAATTCCCGTTGACCTCGCCCAATGGGTACCATGGAATCAATGGCTTTTAATCCGGTTTCTAGCGGTTGGTTAACCGATTGCCGCCAAATAACACCCGGCGCTACCTTTTCGATAGGAGAGGTTTGGGTTGTGACAATGGTGCCATGGGCATCGATAGCGTTACCTAAGGCATCGACCACTCGACCCAACAGTGCATCTCCCACCGGGACTGTTAAGATTTCACCCGTACACCGAACCGTTTGTCCTTCACTTAAAGATTCTGTGGTACCTAAAACAACTGCGCCAACGGAATCACGTTCTAGATTTAAAGCAATCCCAAAGTGCCCGCCTTCAAAGGCCAGTTTTTCACCATATTGTACCGATTCCAAACCATGAATTCGAACAATACCATCGGCCAAACTCACAATTTTACCTTCATTTTTTAAAATGGCTTGCGCTTGGAATTTTTGAATGTTTTCTTTAATGAATTCACTAATTTCAGATGAATTTAAACCCATGATTGATCACCCATTGCTATTTTTAAATTGCCTAAAAACCCTCGAACAGAATTATCGATAACATAATTGCCTGCTCTGGCGATAAAACCGCCCAATAATTGTGGATCGATTTCAAAATCCATTTTCAAAGAACATTGAAAATACTGCGATAGATGTTTTTCAATGGTTTCTTTTTGTGTGTTGTTTAAAGTATGAGAGGCAGTGACTTGGACGGGAATGATTTTTTGAGCCTCATTGCACATTGCTTCATACAAAATGGCGATTTCTGGTAAAACAAGCAATCGTTTTTTTAAAGCCAAAATTCGAATAAAATTTTGTAAAGTGGTTTTGTCTAAATTTCCTTGACAGATATCGCGTAAGAATAAAACCATTGTTTCTAAATCAACAGCTTCGTTTTTTGATAATTCAATCACCGAATCGTTTTGGATGGCAATCGATAAAATATTTAAAGCAGTAGACCAGGATTCAAAGGATTGAGACTCAGCAGCAATTTCAAAAACTGCTTTTGCATAAGGACGAGCAAGTGTTCTCTTTTCTGCCATGAGGCTAGCCTTCCTGCTGCCAGGTTTTAAGTTCTTTAAAATCATCGTTGAGTAAAACTTCTTTGTCTTTGTCGGTCATTACCCGACTTAAGAGTTTTTCAGTGCTGGCAATCGTGATCCCGATTAACTCGGCTTGCAAAGCGTCTTTGGCTTGACGTCTTTCTTGAGCAACGGTTGCCTCTCCTAACGCAACAATTTGGGCGCGTTCGCGCGCGGCTTCTGCTTTGGCTTGTTCGACAATTAAGGTGGCTTGTTTTTTGGCGAGCTCAATTGCCTCGACGGCTTTGCTTCTGGCCTCATGGATATGCTGAATGGCATATTTTTGCGCAATTTCCAGTTCTTTATGACCGCGTTCGGCGGCGGCTAATCCGGCTGCTACTTTTTCTTCGCGCTCTTTTAAGACTTTCTCTAATAAAGGCCAAATAAACCTCATGGTAAACCACACAAATAAGGCAAATGTGATCATCTCGCCAATCAGTGTTGCATTAATATCCACTTAAATTTAGCCTTTTTTTATTTAACGGTTTTTAGCAATTCTAACAATTGCGCCATAAAAGGATTCGCAAAAGTAAAGAATAACGCCACCCCAACGCCAATCATGGTCACCGCATCTAACAAACCGGCAATAATAAACATCTTTACCTGTAGTTGCGGGATCATTTCTGGTTGTCTTGCAGCCCCTTCCAAAAATTTGCCCCCTAATAAAGCAAATCCAATCGCTGTTGCCAATGCGCCAATTCCAATTAAAAAAGCGACCGACATAATCGTCGTGCTCTGTAAATTAGAAACCAGTGTTAGCCCTTGAATGGTTAATTCCATCGTATTCCCCAATAGTTAACTAAATAAATCTAATGATCCTCGGATGCCAAACTTAAATACACAATGGTCAGCATCATAAAAATAAACGCCTGAATGGTAATCACCAAAATATGAAAAATAGCCCAAGGCACGCCTAATATCCACTGCCAATAGCCCAATAATCCAATCAGGATAAAAATTAATTCGCCTGCATAGAGGTTACCAAATAATCGAAGCCCAAGCGAGATAGGTTTGGCCACTTCTTCCACCACTTTTAAAACGAGGTTCACGGGAAAAAACCAGGCTCCAAAGGGCTTACAGGTTATTTCTTTGAAAAACCCCCAGATGCCTTTAATCTTGATGCTATAGAAAATAATCAATAAGAACACAGAGATAGACATCCCTAAGGTTAAATTAGGATCGGCTGTTGGGACACTCTTCATATGTGAAATCCCCAATAATCCGACTGCCTTAGGGAGGATATCGACTGGGATGAGATCCATCACATTCATCAGGAAAATCCAAACAAAGATAGTAAGCGCCAAAGGAGCAATTAAAGCGCTGCGCCCATGAAAAGTATCTTTTACTTGGGTTTGTACAAAGTCATAAATCAGTTCCACAAAGTTCTGTAAAGGCCCTGGTTTATCGGCAGTTGCCCGTTTTGCGACGCAATAGAAGAGCACAATAAAACAAAGCCCCACTGCCCAAGAAACGGTTAGGGTATCCATATTGAAGGTGCCCCAACCCGTTTTAACGGTCCAATGTTCTAAATGGTGATGAATATAGCTAGAAGCATTTAGAGGTTCGGTTACAGGTTCAATCATACATCATTGCCTTGTCGAATAAGTAACTTAGAATACTGTCAAAAAAGAGATTTAACATTCCCCATAGACTGTTTCAGTATAACCTAAGTAGAGTGTTCTGCGACAAGTAATCGCAATCTTTCCAATTTCTCTTTAATCTTAATCTCCAACCCTCTTTCCACGGGTTGGTAATAAATCTTTTCCCGCATTTTTTCAGGGAAATAAGTCTGTCCTGCCGCAAACGCACCGGGTTCGTCATGATCATAACGGTATGCCGATCCATGTCCTAAAGATTTCATTAATTTTGTGGGTGCATTGCGAAGATGAATGGGAACCTCTAGCGAGCCAGATCGCTCAGCATCTTGTAAGGCTGCTTTATAAGCCATATAAACGGCATTGCTTTTAGGCGCAATGGCCATATACACAATCGCTTGCGCAATGGCTAATTCGCCTTCGGGACTACCCAATCGTTCTTGTACTTCCCAGGCATTTAACGCAAGTTGTAAGGCTTTGGGATCGGCGTTGCCAATATCCTCGGTTGCCATTCGCACCACGCGTCTCGCAATATACAGCGGATCGCATCCCCCATTGATCATTCGAGCAAACCAATATAAAGCGCCATCGGGGGAGGAACCTCGAACCGATTTATGGAGTGCCGAAATTTGATCATGAAAAATATCCCCACCCTTATCGAATCGATTTAAAGTGCCAGAAACCACTTGTTTTAAAGTGTTTTCGTTTATAATGATTTGATTGTTATCGGTAGGAGTATGGGTTAATAAAAGCTCTAATAAATTTAAAACACGACGCGCATCGCCATCGGCCGCTTGGGCAAGTTGTTTTTTAAGTTCTAAATCAAAAAAAATTGGATTGGGATCGATTCCTAATAAAGGATGTGAAAGCGCACGATCGATAATCATCACGATATCTTCTTCGGTAAGCGCTTTTAACACATACACACGACAACGCGACAACAAAGCGTTGTTAATTTCAAAAGAAGGATTTTCGGTGGTGGCGCCGACAAAAATAATCACGCCTTCTTCAATAAAGGGCAGAAAAATATCTTGCTGACTCTTATTAAAACGATGGACTTCATCCACAAATAAAACGGTTTGTTGAGCGGTTTTTGCTTTTAATTGAATGGCTTTTTCAATGGCTTCACGCACATCTTTAACACCAGAAGTGACTGCCGATAAGCTGGTAAAGGCAATATGCGTTTGTTCTGCTAAGAGTTTTGCAAGGGTTGTTTTGCCAGTGCCTGGTGGGCCCCAAAAAATCATGGAATGGGGAGTACCTGAATGAATGGCCTGCCAGAGTGGTTTGCCTTTGGCTAATAGGTGATCCTGCCCGATTAAATCCTCGAGTTTTTTGGGTCGTAGGCGTGCTGCTAAGGGGATATCTTGTTTTGCCATGGTTTATTGTAACAAAGGGGTGTTATCGCATCAACCATTTTAACGGATAAGTGAGTATTGTCACGGTGAGCAAACCACCCACCCATAACGCCACAAACCATAACCATTGTTGAACCTTAGGATGTTGTTTTAACCAGACACTAGTAATGATGTTCATGGCTTGTTTTTCCGCGAAAAATATAATAACAATAACCTGTATAAGTGAGAATCAATGGCAAAAGTGGGATAACACCTAGCAGCATTAAGGATAAGCTGGCGCTGGATGCGGCCGCATCGTGAATGGTATAGTGAAAAGGAACAATCCAGGGATAAATACTTAAACCCAATCCTAAATATCCCATTGAAAAAACACCAATACTCAGTAAAAAAGGATGGTATTCTTGTCGAAGCTCTTTTAACGAACGCCACAATCCTATAAAAATAACAACGGTGAATAAGGGAATAGGCAACAAGTAATAAAAATTGTCGGGGTTAAACCAAAAATCATTGACATGGACATTAAAAAGGGGCATCGCAAGACTCACAAGTGCCATAAAAATCGCAACAAAGATCAACACATAGTTTGCAACCTTGCGTGCCCATGATTGTGTGATATCCTCGGTTTTCATAATTAACCAAGTAGAACCCAATAAAGCATAACCAAAAACAACCGCAATCCCTGTCATCACGCTAAAACCACTGGCCCAATCGAAAGGAGCTCCTGCAAAATGACGTCCATTCACGCTAACGCCTTGTACAAATCCGCCTAAAATCATGCCCTGACAAAATGCCGCGGTGAGCGATCCAAAATGAAACGCATAATCCCAGAGATACCGATGTTTTAAATCCGATTTAAAGCGAAATTCAAAGGCAACGCCACGCATAATTAAGCCTAACAACATCGTAATAATGGGGATATAAAAAGCAGGCATTAAAATAGAATAAGCAAGTGGAAAGGTGGCAAATAATCCACCACCACCCAACACTAACCAAGTTTCATTACCATCCCAAAAAGGGGCGATAGAGTTCATCATGCGATCGCGACATTTATCGGAAGGTGCGAAGGGAAATAAAATACCAACGCCTAAATCAAAACCATCCAATAAAATATAGAGAAAAATAGCGGTGGCAATTAATCCACCCCAAATAAGGGGTAAATCTAATATCGAGGAAAAGTCGAACATATTATTTCCTTATGATGCGTCCGTTTTAAATAAAGCCGCTTCAATGCCATGTTGATAAAATTGTTCTTTTTCGTCCATCACGGGAATGCCCTTACGGATAAGCTTCACAATATAATAACTACCCGATCCAAAAACAAAGGTATAGATTACCACAAAAGCCAATAGCGACCACGCGACTTGTGCACCAACAATAGCAGGCGACACAGATTCTAGGGTGCGAATAATGCCATAAGCGGTGTAAGGTTGTCGACCGATTTCAGTCACAAACCAGCCGGAGAGTAAAGCAATAAATCCAGAAGGGATCATCAACATCCACCATCGTAATAAGAAACGATTATTAAATAAGCGTCCTCTAAAATATTGGATCGCGCTTACCAAGCCCGTTAAAATCATCAGAAATCCCAATCCAACCATTATCCTGAAACAAGTAAATACCCAAATAACAGGCGGTCTATCTTCGGGCTTCCATGCTTTTAATCCGGTAATTTCACCCTGGGGGTCGTGTGTGAGAATAAGGCTTGCGAGATAGGGAATTTTGATTTCAAGGTGATTGCGTTCATTGGTTTGATCGGGTATCCCAAATAACAATAAAGGGGCACCTTTTTTAGTTTCCCAAAGGCCTTCAATGGCTGCAATTTTAGCGGGTTGATATTTTAGTGTGTTTAGACCATGCATATCGCCTATCAATAATTGTAAAGGTGCAACCAGCGCGGCCATTAAAGTGGCCATGCTTAACATAATTTTTGCTTGAGAAAGATGTCGTTCATTCCAAAGATAAAAGGCACCGACACCACCCACCACAAAAGCCGTGGTTAAATAAGCGGCAGTCACCATATGTGCAAAACGGTAGGGAAAAGAAGGATTAAAAATAATTTGTAACCAATCGGTGGGGTTTAAGCGCCCATCAGTTCCAATCTCAAAACCTTGCGGTGTTTGCATCCAACTATTGGCGGATAAAATCCAAAAAGCGGAAATTAATGTTCCAATCGCTACCACACAGGTCGAGGCAAAATGCATTCGTTGACTTACCCTACCCCACCCAAATAGCATGACGCCTAAAAAAGACGCTTCTAAAAAGAAAGCGGTGAGTACCTCAAAGCCGAATAATGGTCCTAAGACATTGGCAATACGATCAGAAAACAAAGACCAATTGGTGCCGAATTGATAAGACATCACGACACCAGAGACAACACCCATTCCAAAAGCGACGGCAAATATCTTGATCCAAAATTGATACAGATCTCGAAAACGTTGATCGTTTGTTCTTAACCAGCGCCATTCCAACACGGCAAGGAAACTGGCCAACCCAATGGTAAAGGCAGGGAAAATAATATGAAAACTGATCGTAAAGGCGAACTGAATTCGGGCCAGCAGAACAGGATTTAGTGCAAGTTCAATCATAAAGTTATTATAGCAGGAGTTGACCCTTTTCTAACTTAAATGTTAAAATGACCCGGCATTAGGGTCTAAACGTTTAAGAGAAAAAAATGAGTCTATCCGTGGTAGTACTGGCTGCAGGCCAAGGGGTTCGGATGCATTCGGATCTACCGAAAGTACTGCACTCTATTGGTGGGCGCTCGATTTTAGAGCGTATTATACAAAAAGTAAGCCAAATAGAACATGAGCAGGCCATTATTGTTTTTGGTTATAAAGGTGAATTACTTAAAGAAGCGCTAGCAGCGTATCCTCAACTGCTTTGGGCGGAGCAGGCAGAGCGTTTAGGAACCGGACATGCAACCTTACAAGCACTAAATGTGATGGCGAGTGTCGATAGCGTTCTTATTTTAAATGGAGATATTCCCTTTGTTTCAACGGGAACGCTAAATCGTTTAATTCATGAAACACCTGAAGATGCCATTGGGCTTATCGCAGCAACGGTAGCCGATCCTAAAGGGTTGGGTCGTATCGTGAGAGATGCGACAGGCAATTTTATCGAGATTGTTGAAGAAAAAGATGCAACGCTAGATCAGAAAAAAATCGTGGAAATAAATGCGGGCATTTATCTTGTTCCTAAAAAATATTTGGATAAATGGTTGCCGGAAATCAAATCCCATAATGCACAAAATGAATATTATTTACCCGATATTTTACCGTTTGCTAAAAGCGCAGGTGTTTCTATTATCACTGTTTCTGCAGCATCTGAAGGGGAGGTGATGGGCGTGAATGATAAAATGCAATTGGCAACATTAGAGCGACATTTTCAGGCAACAGAAGCAAAGCGATTAATGGAACAAGGGGTGACATTAGCCGATCCCGCGCGTTTTGATTTAAGAGGGGATCTGATTGTTGGCAAAGATGTCTGTATCGATATCAATGTGATTTTAGAAGGCGAAGTCACTCTTGGGAATAACGTTCAATTAGGTCCCAATGTGTTTATCAAAGACGCTGTGTTAGGCAATGATGTTCAGATTTTGGCGAATTCCGTTATCGAGGGGGCAACACTGGGCGATGGCGCTGTGGTGGGGCCTTTTGCACGCGTTAGACCGGGCACTGTTTTAGGGCCAGCTGCTAAAATTGGAAATTTTGTCGAGATTAAAAATGCAACGATTGGCGATCTTTCCAAGATTAATCATTTAAGTTATATCGGCGATGCAACTATTGGAGAATCGGTGAATATTGGCGCTGGAACGATCACCTGCAATTTTGATGGAAAAAAGAAACATCGAACCCTTATTGAAAAAGGCGCTTCTATTGGGGCACATACGCAATTAATTGCGCCTGTTTCGGTTGGGGAGAATGCAACGGTTGGCGCCGGAACAACTGTCACACGAGATGTGCCTGCCAATGCACTGGTACACAATCGATTCGAATTGCGCTGTATCGATAATTGGGTAAAAATAAAAGAGGAATAAACCATGTGTGGAATTGTAGGCGCAATTGCAGAGCGAGATATTGTCCCTATTTTAATGGATGGATTGCGTCGTTTAGAATATCGTGGTTACGATTCGGCTGGGGTCGCTGTTTGTCGATCCGAGGTTATCGAGCGGCGTCGAGGAGAGGGCAAAGTAGCCGTCTTACAAGAAAAATTACGACAATCTCCCTTAGAAGGCTTTATTGGAATCGCGCATACACGTTGGGCAACGCATGGCATTCCAAATGAGGTGAATGCGCATCCCCATATTGCAGGCGATCGAATTGTATTGGTTCATAATGGCATTTTTGAAAATTATCAAGCATTACGAGAACCATTGCTTTTATCGGGCTATCAATTAGAGTCCGAAACAGATTCGGAAGTAATAGCAGCGTGCTTACTAGAGAAAGTAGAAGCAGGAACGAATCTTTTAGCGGCGGTTCAGCAAATGACCAAAGTATTAGAGGGATCCTATGCGGTTTGTGCCATTGATACCAAAGATCCAGAACGCATTATTGGTGTTCGAAGGGGGTCGCCCTTAGTTGTTGGGCTTGGTGTAGCAGAAAATTTTCTAGCATCCGATGCCTTAGCCTTACAACGCGTGGTCGATCGGTTTATCTATTTAGAAGATGGCGATGTCGTCGAAATAACGAAAAATAGTGTTCAGATTTACGATAATACAGGCGTTTTAGTGAAGCGACAGATCCATCATCGTACTTTTAAACAAGATAGTGTCGATAAAGCAGGTTATCGACATTTTATGTTAAAAGAAATCTATGAGCAGCCCAATGCGATTCGCGAGACTTTAACAGGACGGTTACAAGCAGGACGAGTGTTAGAGGCCGTTTTTGGGGTGAATGCAGCGCGTATTTTTGATACCGTTCAGCAAATACAAATCATTGCCTGTGGAACGAGCTATCATGCGGGCTTGGTAGGCCGTTTGTGGTTTGAGGATTTAGCGAATATTCCGTGTCAGGTTGAAATTGCCAGTGAATTTCGATACCGGAAAAAAAAGCTATTACCCCATACTTTATTTGTGTTTATTTCACAATCGGGCGAAACAGCCGATACCTTAGCGGCGTTAAGAAGCATTAAAGCAGAAGCGACGCCGGGAATGTTACTCAGTATTTGTAATGTCCCGGATAGTTCTTTGGTGAGAGAATCCGATGGCGTTTTTTTAACAGGTGCGGGTCCCGAAATTGGGGTTTGTTCAACCAAAGCGTTTACAACCCAATTAATAGGCCTTATTTTGTTGGCCATTGCGGTTGGTCGTCGTCGGGGATTAGAAACCGTTTCCGAAAAACAATTGATCCATGAGCTCTTAGGGGTCACCGATCTTATCGAAACGTGCTTGGCAAAAAGAGAAGCGATCGAAGAATTAGCCAAACTATTTGCCGATAAGGCACATGCTTTATTTTTAGGCAGAGGGCTTCAATACCCCATTGCTTTGGAAGGTGCTTTAAAGTTAAAAGAAATTTCTTATATTCATGCAGAAGCCTATGCTGCTGGCGAATTAAAGCATGGCCCTTTAGCGTTAGTGGATAAAAAAATGCCGGTGGTGGTGATTGCCGCAAACGATCATTTGTTAGAAAAATTAAAGTCGAATATTCAAGAAGTTCGAGCCAGAGGGGGTGAATTAATTGTTTTCACGCCACCATCATCAGGTATCGAGCCAGACGAGGGGATCCATGTGTTAGCATTACCGGAAGTACCTGCGTTATTGGCCCCCATTGTTTATACAATACCATTGCAGCTTTTGGCCTATTATGTGGCAATCTTAAAGGGCACCGATGTGGATCAGCCTCGGAATTTAGCAAAGTCTGTCACGGTGGAATAATCGTCGCTTGACCCTTTTGTTTTATCTTGGCATAATCGCCGACACTTTCCTCTATTTTTAAGTTGGAGTAAATTATGGCGATTAAGAAAGCAAAAAAAACAGTGGTTCAAAAACAAGCATTGGGACGAGAAAAACAAACTCGTTTGGATATCTTGAGAACCGTGGCCGAAACAACAGGATACCCCAAGGTGCAGATTGAGGCGGTGTTTAGCACACTAGCAGATCTATTGCATGCACACATGCGTAAACGGGGTTCGGGTGAATTTACAATTCCGATGGCGGGTATTAAAGTCCGTCGCGTGAAAAAGAAAGCAACGAAAGCGCGAAGAATGTTAAGCCCTTTAACGGGTCAAGAGGTTGTGATTGCAGGAAAGCCTGCGCGACTGGCGGTTAAGCTAACGGCTTTAAAGCCTTTAAAGAGAGCGGTTTTAGATCATTCATGATCTATTAAAAATCCTTCATGTTCTAATAACCAGATTTTGCGATGGAGTCCGGCGCTATAGCCGGTGAGTGTCCGATTAGCACCAATAATTCGGTGGCAGGGGACTAAAATAGGAATTGGGTTTTGTCCCATGGCTCTTCCAATGGCACGCGAGGCATTGGGGGAGCCAAGTTTTTTGGCTAATTCTCCATAGGACAATGTTTTGCCAAAGCCAACTTCCAAAAGTTTCTGCCAGGCACTGGTCAGAAAAGCGGTTCCTTGTAGGTCAAGCATGGGAAGGTGAAGTCGGATTGATTTTTTAGCAAAATATTGATCGAGCCAATGCTCGGTTTCTGTTAACGTTTGCACATGGTGATTCGTCCATTTATCATAAGCCTTAAATTTTTGAACTGTGGATGAGCACTTTTGATCATCTTCAAAACTTAAAGCACATAGTCCGCGGACAGATGCAATAAGGGTTATAATACCCAGTGGAGAGTGAATATTTCGTTTAGAGAGTGTATTCATGGTGTTTTGTCCATCTAGAGCATGTATGGTACAGGATTTTATAGTTTTTATAACTGTGTAAAAAATCAGTCTTTCGGATTAGTGAAAAAAGGATTCAGCATCGATATGTCTTTAAAATTTAATGAGAAAAATAATAAGGGAACTGCCGGTAGTGTTCAATATCTGCAGGCTATGCAAGCAGAAGAAGCAGATCTGTATGTGATCAATGAAGTAGAAGGAGAGGTGCAAATCGTGCTAGGTGCTTTGCAGCGTATTGCGGAGCTTGTCAAAACGAATAAAAAAGGACCTGCTGTCGAAGATTTACATCAAAAAATTTTAGCACAATATAAAAAAATAAAAGCTTGTTTGGAACCCGATAAAAAAGCCGACAACCAACAAAACTTAGAAAACAACAAAGAAAATAATAAACAATCCGTAGGAGGCATTGAGGTTGAAAAAAATCCGCTTATTAATGAAATGGGTGGAATGCCGCTAGAACTAGAAGCTGTGTCACCAGAATGGCGAGAATTAACGGACGAAAAATTATTGGATAAGGCGGAATTAGAAAATCTGGTAAATAAAAAATTAAAAAATAGAGTTGAATTAGCTAATCAATTAAAAGCCAAAAATAAATTAAAACAAGCCCCCAAATTATCTGCACCAAGTCCTGCCTTAACGCCTAAGTATCAACAAAAAATACAAAATACCTTAAAGTATATTTTAAAAGAAATTCCAGCGCCGGCCCCTACCTTTACCCCTGCGCCTCGTTTAGCGCCTTCTTCTGCACCCAAACTGAGACCTCCTGGCAGTGGAATGTAATCCATGGAACAACCTTCAATTTCACAAGCGATCTTATTTAGAAGCACGGCGGAGGTGGTTGCTTTAATCGAGCAAGGTGCAGATGTGAATGAAAAGGACGTGTATGGATTAACGCCACTCATTGAATCTGTTTTAAAAGAAAATTTAAAGATTGCAGCGCTTTTATTGGAACATGGTGCGCGGATTGATCAACACGATATTAGCGGTCAAACAGCATTGCAATGGGCTGTGAATCGACAAGTCATTGCGTTTGTGGAATTTTTATTAAAACAAGGCGCAGATCCCAACCATTATTCTGCCGATGGACAATCGATTTTAGTGAATCCCATTTTAAGAAATCAGAAAGATTTTATGGAACTATTGGTTTCTTTTGGTGCAGATCTCTCTTTTGCGCTTGATTTTATCAATGCAAAATTGATTGGCCATCGATATGAATTAATTGGACGCGCCATGATATTAAATCCTCAAAAGAGATTTATTGATCTCAGTTTTGAAGGATTTTATTTAGAATTTACGGTGGGGTTAATTGCTGGAACATTGATTCATTTTGTCAATAGCGATGCAGGGAAAAATTTTAATGCTTTTGCAACCGTTTTAAGCAAAATCATTCGAACTTTGAAAGCAGCTGCTACGATTGTTCCCTATAAATATACAGTAGAAGGGCCTAGTATTCATGATAAATTTATTCGTGAAGTGCTAACCCAAGATCTGGTGGTAATCCCAGTTTCTTATGAAGGGCATGCGATTACCTTTATTAAATATGGAAAGCTATTAGCCAAATGCGATCGAGGGGTTAAACATATTGTCGATACGGTTATTATTTATGAAATTGGTAATCCCAATACGGCAAACCCCGATTTTTTTAAGGATTTAATGTACAATAATAAATCAAATACGTATATTAATGAAGAAGTTAAAAAAATATTGGATTTAAAACCGTTGGCAACATTGCCGGCTCGGTATCAATTAAGCGGTAATTGTTCTTGGGCAAATGTGGAAGCAAGCGTGCCCGCCATGATGTTTATGCTCATGTTTAAAGGCAATAATGAAAGTCGTGGTGAGATTGCTGCTTTGAAAAAATCGATTATGAATTATTATGATACTTGGATAGAATGGGATAAAGATAGAATTCTAAAAACAGAGCTCGATGCTTTTTCAAATGAGAGTAGAGAAAAAAGAATTGCCAAAGCTTCTATTTTGGCCGCTGTTTTATTTCAACGTTGTAAGACCTTTCATCCCAAAGAAGTCGATCGCGCTAAAAAAATATTAGCGATTCTAACATTACCTGAATATGAATATATTTTGAAAACCTATGTAAAAGTTTATTACACTCGGATGGCCGGAAAAACGGGCGAGGATTTTATAGCACTACTGAAAACCTGTGGAGTAGACATCAAAAACCTAATCGAGCCATAATGGGCGATTGAAGATTTAAGTTTATGATTCAGTTTACGCACCAACAGGGAGAAAATCATGACAATTGCTTATCAGTGTGTTTTGGCGGCTGTATTAATACCGTATATTTATACGATTTTGGTTAAGTCAGGCCGTGGGTATAATCACAAGAATTGCCGAGAATATATAGAGCATCTAAAAGGATGGCGTAAAAGGGCCTATTGGGCAGAGCTCAATAGCTTCGAGGCACTGCCAGGATTTATTGCAGGGGTATTGATTGCCACTCAAGCGGGAGGAGCGGGAACGGCTATCGATCAATTAGCACTGGGATTTATTGCAGCGCGCATTTTGCATGGCATTTGCTATCTCTGTGATCTGGCAATACTCAGAAGTCTTGCTTGGGCTTTAGGAATGATTTGTGTGGTTGGGTTGTTTATTCTAGCAACATAAGTTTAAAAATAATGTATCAGTATAAGGGCGACACGATGGAAATATCATTACAAGCAGCGTTGGATTTATTAAACCCTGCTCAACGGGAAGCGGTGGTTGCATCGGGTGGTCATTTGCTGGTTTTGGCCGGTGCAGGCAGTGGTAAGACGCGGGTAATTGTATACAGAATTGCTTGGCTGATTGCAGAGCAGCGTGTTCCGGCCCAGGCTATTTTAGCGGTTACTTTTACCAACAAAGCGGCTGGCGAAATGCGAGAGCGTTTGTTGGATTTATTGGGTCGTGAGATAGAAGGCATGTGGGTTGGAACATTTCATGGTCTGTCTCATAAATTTTTGCGTTTGCATTGGCAAGAGGCTTCATTACCTGAAAGTTTTCAGGTGATTGATGGGGACGATCAACTACAATCCATTCGCCGTTTGTTTAAAACAATGGGTATTAATGAAGATCGCTTCGAGCCTAAAAAAATACAAGCCTATATTAATCGCAAAAAAGATGAAGGGGTTAGGGCCAATCAATTACCGCCTGCCGAAAACCCCTATGAAAAAGTACAGCAAGAAATTTATGCCGAATACGAAAAGGTGTGTGAAAAAAATGGATTGGTCGATTTTGCCGAGCTTTTATTGCGTTGTTATGAATTATTGAAAAATAATACGGAATTATTCAATCATTACCGCGCTCGTTTTTCCCATTTATTAGTCGATGAATTTCAAGATACGAATGGGATTCAATATCAATGGTTGTCTTTATTGGCAAGTCCTACAAGCTCGGTCACTGTGGTGGGTGATGATGACCAATCTATTTACGGTTGGCGCGGTGCGAAAATAGAGAATATTCGGCGATTTGAGCGAGAATTTAAAGACACGCGGATGGTTAGGTTAGAGCAAAATTATCGTTCAACGAGTACCATTTTAGCCGCAGCCAATGCGCTTATTTCTTATAATCCCTCTCGTTTTGGCAAGACTTTATGGACCGATGGTATCGCTGGCGAGCCCATTTCCTTATATGCGGGCTTTAATGAAGAAGATGAGGCATTGTATGTGGTGCGTGAAATTAGACGTTGGTTAGACAAGGGTCGAAAATTCGATGAAATTGGTTTGTTATATCGTTCTAATGCCCAATCACGGGTGTTAGAAGAATCGTTAGTGCGATCCGGAGTTCCTTATCGTATTTATGGGGGGTTGCGCTTTTTTGAACGGGCGGAAATTAAAGATGCCTTAGCCTATTTAAGATTGGTGGTGAATTTAGACGATAATGCGGCCTTCGAGCGGGTGATTAATGTTCCGCCTCGAGGCATTGGCGATCGCAGTTTAGAAAAAATACAGGAACTTTCCAGAGAATGCGGGGTGAGTTATTGGGCTGCTGCCAAAGAGGCAGTGAAAAGACAATTATTAACCGGCAAAATTGAATCCAGCTTAAGAGGGTTTATAGCGATTATTCAAGGGTTATGTGATATTGTTTTGGAGGATTCTTTAAGCAAAATTATTCAAGCTGTTATTCATGACAGTGGATTGTTGCGTTTTTTCAAGGAACAAGAAGGTGAAAAATCCCAAAATCGCGCTGAAAACTTAGAAGAGTTAATCAATGCAGCTAGCGATTATGAGCTTGAAAATCCTACCCAAGATGAATTATCTCCCATCACAGCCTTTTTATCCTATACCTCGTTAGAAGCGGGGGATCGAAAAAGTGGTGTCGAGGAAAGTGCAGTTCAATTAATGACGTTGCATTCCGCCAAGGGTCTTGAATTCCCCTTGGTTTTTATTTGCGGTTTAGAAGATGGTTTATTTCCGCATCATTTTTCGCGCGAAACACCCACTGCTTTGGAAGAAGAACGGCGTTTATGTTATGTGGGGGTAACGCGCGCGCGAGAAAAACTACATTTAAGTTATGCCGAAAAAAGAAGAATTTTTGGTCGAGATGAAGAGCGCCAACCTTCTCGGTTTATTCGAGAAATTCCAGAAAATTTAATTGAAGAAACCAAACGAAAAGTCGTGGTTCGTGCTTCAGCATTTAATGAATCTGCTTTTGGTAGTCAATCTTCCATGACTTCTATGGCGATGGGGGTTGAGAGTGAGCATGGGTATCGGTTAGGTCAGCGCGTTTTGCATCCTAAATTTGGGGAAGGCAATGTGTTAGATCATGAGGGCAGTGGGGAACGAACACGGATTCATGTGAAATTCGATAACTATGGCAGTAAATGGTTGGCATTGGCGTATGCCAAGCTAGAGCCCGTGTAAAAAAAGGGGTCGAGTACGAGCAACGAGCATTAAAATAGCCTAAAATATGGCTATGGAAGAAAAGAAACGCAATCTATTATGGAAACTTTTTTCGGCAATACCCCTGATTGTCTTTCTAGGATTTACAGTCGGGAATAGTTTTTTAAAAGAGATATTAAGCACCAGTAATTCCCGTCATAAAAATATTGTCTTTGCCGCATTGCCAAAATCGGGCAGTACCTATTTATTAGAAAGTCTGCATCAAAATTTGGGGTATCAGCATATGCCTAGTCCTTCAGATTTGCGAAAAGAGCCGAGTGTGGTTGCATTCCATACTTGTTATAATACACGCGCGTCGTTACAAGATTCACCTAAAGTTTCCGAAGAATTTTTTCAAAAAAAATTACAAGTTGCCAGAGTGCATTATCATGCTCCTCGTGTTGTGGACGATAAAAAACGAGGATTGCCTTTATTTTCCGCAGATAAGTTGAAAAAAAATGGCAATAAAATGATTGTTCATTTAAGAGATCCGAGACAAGCATTGGTATCCTATGTGCATCATTTAAACAAGAATATCAATAGCGCGCGTGGATTGTCTTTTGTTTTACCCGATCTCTCTTGGTGGGATTATGATTTTTCAGGCTATTGTGGCACCGATTTTAAAACACAAATGGATTGGGCCATTGAAAATCATTTACCTCATATCGTTCACTGGATGAATGATTGGGTAGCTTTTAAAGATACAGAAGATAAGTCGCCCAATGGTGTGAAAATCATGATTACAACCTATGATGAGCTTGTCGAAAACGAAAGTCAGTTATTTCAAAAAATAGCAGACTTTTATGGTATTCCGTTTGATATGACTCATTTTAAACCCGTTGCCAAAAATGTCAGTGTTCGTTTTCGAAAAGGCGAGCGAGATGAATGGCGATCGGTTTTAACGGAAGCGCAAAAAAATAGGATGGCGGAAATCGTGCCGGTGGAATTGTTACGGCGGTTTAATTGGGATTAGACGTCTCACGAGAATTTTTTTCTAACAACTGTGTAAATTCATCCGCGGGGATTGGCTTGCTAAATAAGTAGCCCTGAATTAAATCGCATCCCTCTTTTTTAAGAAACTCAAATTCATCTTCGGTTTCAACACCCTCGGCAATGACTTTAATTCCCATATCTTTGGCCATGACAATAATATTTTTGACGAGTTGAGAATCATCGGAATTTTTATCTTTAGCATGAATATCTTTGGTAAAAGACTGATCTATTTTTAAATAATTAACCGGAAATTTTCTAAGTTGGCTTAAAGAAGAATAACCCGTTCCAAAATCATCAATCGAAATTTTAATCCCCATGGTTTTTAATACTTTAAGCATTAGAAGTGATTTTTCAATATTTTCCATAATGGCGCTTTCGGTAATTTCTAATTCGATGGTATGCGGATCCAAACCATTTTCCCAGATAGTTTCGGCCACTTGTTCGGTAATATCCCCGGTTTTAAATTGAAAAGAGGAAAGATTAATGGCAATCGCAAAATCAGGGAATCCATTGTCGTGCCATTTTTTGGTTTGGATACAAGCTTCTTTTAAAATCCATTTGCCAAGCGATAAAATAAGCCCGGCTTGTTCCGCAATGGGGATAAATTTTGCAGGAGAAACGGTTCCTAAAGTGGGATTATTCCAGTGTAACAAGGCTTCTGCCCCCACAATCTTTCGGGTTTTTGTGTCAACTTTTGCTTGATAGCAAGCAACTAATTCTTTATTTTCAATGGCATGATGTAAAAACGTGATAATTTTTTGTGCTTCTTCCATTTCATTTTGAATAGCGGGAGCATAAAAATTATAAGTATGCGTTCCATTTTTTTTGGCTTGATGACAGGCACTCCCCGCGTTTTTTAACAATTGTTCAATATCTGTACCATCTGCGGGATAGAGGCTAACTCCAATACAGGTTGTAATACTTAATTCACGTCCCAAAATGATTAATGGTTCAGCAAAAGCCTCCAAGACTTGGGTACAGAGCGTATGGATTTTTTTTTCATCATGACCATATTCGGAAATAATCGCAAATTGATCGCTTCTGAAGTGGGCTAGTAAGTTTTTTTTGTGGTTAACAAGCACAATTAATCGTTTTGCCACAGCGTCTAACAAGGCATCACTAAAGGCGTAGCCAAAGGAATTCTTTATTCCCCAAAAATTATCAATATCTAAAAACAGCACAGCCACTTTTTCTTCCTTTTTTTTGGCAGCATTAATGGCTTTTTGGAGGTTTTCAAAAAAGAGCGATCGAATGGGAAGTGTTGTAATAGCATCCAAATGAGTAAAATGGACGACTTTTTCAAGTGCTTGGTTTAGTGAGGTTATTATGTGTTTTAATTGCAGACTAAGCCATATCAGGATAAAGGTTAGCAAGAGGGGGAAGCCAGCCAGGGCGACCAATACTAATAGAGGATAATCAGCGTAATTCATTTTTGTCACCCGAGATTAAAGTTATTTTGTTAACATCTTTCTAAGTATAGCCGATCCAGGCATAATCAACTTTATGATTGTTTAAAAGTTGAGTGTTAAAAATATGCCCAAAATTCCAGCGGATCCCTTTATTTTAGTGGATGGTTCTTCTTACCTCTTTCGGGCATACCATGCCCTGCCACCACTCACCACCGCAAAAGGCCAACCGACGGGCGCTATCTTTGGGGTATTGAATATGTTGAACAAAATACTATCGGCCTATCAACCGACTCGCATGGTGGTTGTTTTCGATAGTAAAGAAAAGAATTTTCGCCATGAACGCTATCCCGCCTATAAAGCCAATCGGGTAGTGATGCCAGAGGATCTTCAACAACAAATTGAACCTTTATATGCCACTATTCGTGCCATGGGGTTGCCGTTAGTCATGATCCCAGCGGTTGAAGCAGATGATGTGATTGGGACATTGGCCTTGCAAGCAAGACAAAAAGGGTGGTTTACGTTAATTTCGACAGGAGATAAAGATTTTGCACAATTAGTGGATGAGGAACTTTTTTTAATTAATACCATGTCTGGCGATATTTTCGATCGTGAAAAAGTGATTGAAAAATTTGAAGTACCCCCCGAGTTGATGATCGATTATCTAACCTTAATTGGTGATAGTGTCGATAATATTCCTGGCGTGCCTAAAGTGGGTCCCAAAACCGCTGTGAAATGGCTAAAAGCTTATGGAAGTTTAGAAAATATTATTGAACATGCCAGTGATATTGAAGGCAAAGTCGGGGAAAATTTAAGAAATGCTTTAGGCGATTTACCGTTGTTTCGTGAATTGATTACCATTCAATTAGATGTTCCTATTCCGATCGCGCCAGAAGATTTTGTGTTAAAAGCACAAGATACAGAAGCGTTAAAAATACAATACGAAGTGCTAGAATTTAAAAATTGGTTGAAAATGTTAATCCATAAAACAGAACAAAACAAAACGGTAGGAGAGCCAAAAAATGAAACCAGCATCGTTCACTATGAGACCGTCCTGGATCAAAAAACGTTTGAAAAATGGTTTTCGCGTCTTGAAAAAGCAAAAGTATTTGCTTTCGATACCGAAACAACGGGATTGGATTATATTGCTGCAGAAATAGTGGGGATTTCTTTTGCGCTTGCCGCCCATGAAGCGGCCTATGTTCCATTCATGCATGATTATGAAGGTGCTCCAGAACAGCTTTCCAGGGAATGGGTATTAGGAAAAATGAAACCGATATTAGAAGATCCCCATTGTTTTAAAATTGGGCATAATTTGAAATACGATGCAGAAATATTACAAAATCATGGTATTTATCTCAAAGGCATTCGCTACGACACCATGTTAGAATCTTATGTGCTAGATAGTATGGGGAATCGCCATAATATGGATGCAGTTGCCAAACGATATCTAAATTACGATGCGGTTTCATTTGAAGATATCGCTGGAAAAGGCGTTAAACAATTAACGTTTAATCAGATTTCACTGGATAAAGCGGGTTTTTATGCGGCAGAAGATGCAGATATTACCTTAAGATTGCATGAAACATTAATGCCGCGCTTAAATGAGCTGTCCAAACAAAAAGAGATTTTTGATAATATTGAAATGCCTCTAGTTCCTGTTTTAGTAAAAATGGAATATTATGGTGTATTAGTAGATCCGGATTGTTTAAAAGAACAAAGTGATGAACTTGGGGAGCGTTTAGAGGAACTGGCAACGGAGGCCTATGTGCTGGCGGGACAGTCTTTTAATATCAATTCACCAAAACAATTACAAGAAATTTTATTTGATGTTTTAAAATTACCGGTACTTGAAAAAACACCCACGGGTCAAGCCTCGACCGCAGAGCCTGTATTACAAGAATTAGCGTATAGTTATGAATTACCGAAAATCGTTTTAGAGTATCGCAGTTTAAGTAAATTAAAATCGACTTATACCGATAGTTTGCCAGAGCAGATTCATCCTAAAACAGGTCGAGTGCATACCTCATACCATCAAGCGGTCACTTCGACGGGCAGATTATCGTCGAGTGACCCCAATTTACAAAACATTCCCATTCGGCGATTAGAAGGCAGACGCATTAGAACGGCTTTTATCGCACCCCCCGGCTATAAAATCATCGCTGCCGATTATTCGCAAATTGAATTGCGAATTCTAGCACATTTGTCACAAGACCCGGGGTTATTAGCGGCTTTTCAAGCAGGGGAAGATATTCATCAAAGTACGGCTTCGGCGGTTTTTGGAGTGGATCTCAATCAAGTCTCTTCTGAACAACGGCGCAGCGCAAAAGCTATTAATTTTGGATTGATGTATGGCATGTCTGCTTTTGGTTTAGCAAAGCAATTAGGGGTAAGTCGTGATGAGGCGGATAAGCAAATCGCTCGATACTTTAACTGCTTCCCAAAAGTGAGAGCGTTTTTGGAAACCGTTCGAAAAGAAGCCGTCGAAACAGGCTATGTGGAAACTTTACTGGGGCGAAGACTCTATTTGCCAGATTTAAAATCAACACATGTTGCCAGTCGTCGTGCGGCCGAAAGAGCGGCTATTAATGCACCCATGCAAGGCACCAATGCGGATATTATTAAACTTGCGATGATTAAACTAGATTGTTTTATTGTGGAAAATGGACTGGAGACAGATGTTCATATGATTATGCAAGTACACGATGAATTGGTCTTTGAAGTACGTGATAAACTGGTTGTTACCCTGAAACAAAAAATCAAAGAAATTATGGAAACTGTTTTGCCACTATCGTTACCTTTGCAGGTGGGCATTGGGGTAGGGAATAATTGGGAAGAAGCGCATTAGGGCGTTAACCACTCATTTAATTTTTCATGCACCTCATCAACGCCGAGCTTTGTAAAAGATGAAAAAGCTTGCACAGTAATAGTTGCTTTATCTGCTGCCAACGCGCGTTCCACTTCCATCACCGTTTGTTTAATCGCGCCATATTTTAATTTATCCGCTTTGGTTAATAAAATATGTAAGGGGAGTTCGTGATGCAAGGACCACTCTATCATTTGCCAATCTAGGGGTTTGAGTGGGTGCCGGATATCTACGAGTAAAATAATTCCTTTTAGGCTTTGGCGTTCTGCCAAGTAGTCATTCAGTAATCGTTCCCAATGTTTCTTAATGGCGTCGGGTACTTTGGCAAAGCCATAGCCCGGTAAATCGACTAAACGTCGTTGCGAGTCCAGTCCAAAAAAGTTAATTAACTGAGTTCTTCCTGGAGTTTTGCTGGTTCGAGCCAATCGATGGATTCCTGCGATGGTATTGAGGGCACTGGATTTACCGGCATTGGATCGCCCCCCAAAGGCAACTTCCGCCCCTGAATCCATCGGAAACTGGCTTTTGGCATTGGCACTCAGCAAAAATTCAATAGAGTTGTAGTTAATGGTATTCATTGGGTATGATGATAACGGTTTTATCGCTTCGATAAAATGGTTACGGAGTTTAAATGTTACGCAAAATAGCAGGGATAGGTTTATATTTTATCTTAAGTGTCGCAGTGGCTGCCGAAAGTGCTGTTTTAGTGCCCGATATCAATACAGGTCGTCAAAAATCAGAGCCTTGTGCAGTTTGTCATGGTCCTGATGGCAATAGTGTGGTTCCCGCTTGGCCAAAAATTGCGGGGCAGTCAGAGCGATATTTAGTTGAGCAATTAAAAGAATACCGTAAAGGAGATAAGGGAACCCGCTTTAATGCAGTGATGTATGGGCTGGTGGGTACCTTAACGGATCAGGATATTGTGGATCTCGCTGGGTATTTTGCAAGCCAGAAGGAGACCCCCGGTGTCACAGATGAAAAATGGGTTAGTCTGGGGGAAAAGATATATCGAGGGGGCAATCCAAAAACGGGTGTTCCCGCTTGCCAGGGGTGCCACGATCCGGCTGGTCGGGGAAATCCGCCGGCAGGTTTTCCGGCTTTAAGTGGTCAACAAACGGGTTATGCCATGGATCAACTAAAGGCCTTTAAAAATGGAACGCGTTCGAACGATCCAAACGAGATCATGCGCGATATTAGTCAACGAATGACAGACGAAGAAATTGAGGCAGTGGGGAATTATGTTTCGGGTTTACATTAAAATTTATTTATTTTGGATAGCAATGATATTGCCTGCTTTCTGTATGGCCGATCTGGCGGTTACAGACTTTGTTGAAGGCAAACAGTACGAACGTGTTGCACCCGATATTATCAGTCATAAAAACGTACAAGAGTTTATTGCCCAAAACACAGATAAAATACAAGTGCTAGAATTTTTCAGTTATGCCTGTTATGGGTGCAGTCAAGTTCATCCTATTCTCACTGAGTGGGACAAAGAAAAACCAAAAAATGTTGTTTTTTATCGTTTTCCGCTCGGGTTTAACCCGCAATGGAATGTGTTGGCAAAAGCCTATTATGTTGCAAAAGAATTGAATCAATTGGAAACCTTCGATGCTAAATTTTTTAAAGCCATTCATATTGATCATGTGAATTTGTCAACCGATGAACTAGTGAAAAAATATTTTATGGCAGAAGGAGTTCCTGAAAAATCGGTCGAAGATGCCTATCGTTCTTTTAATGTGAATAGAGAGCTTGCAAAAGCAGCGACCATGGCAGATGCATACCGAATTAGTTTAAGTCCCGTTGTCATTATCAATGGGCCTTCGGGAAGTTATATCTTGAATGCCAAAATGGCTGGTGGAAAGGAAGGATTTGTTAAAATAATCAATTATTTGATTGAACGAGAATCTGCAAAACTACCCGGTTCATAAGTGTTAATAAGATATAAAGGGCGTTGTTTGGTCTCAACAAATATTCTGCCTAAGTATTCACCAACAATACCTAAAGTGATTAATTGCACCCCGCCTAAGAATAAAATAACCACCATTAATGACGGATAACCACTCACAGGCTCGCCATAGACCAGTGTTTTATAAATAATAAGCACGCCATAAGAAAAGGCATATAAGGCCACTAGAAAACCAAAATAAGTTGCAAATTTTAAGGGTCTGGTACTGAAAGAGGTAATTCCTTCAATGGCTAAATCAATTAATTTCCAATAATTCCATTTACTTTTTCCACCGACTCTGGGTTCCCGCTCGTAAGTCACAAAGGTGGTTTTAAATCCCACCCAGCTAAAGAGTCCTTTCATAAAGCGGTGTGTTTCACGTAGTTTTTTAAGGGAATCAACCACACGACGGCTAATTAACCGAAAATCACCGGTATCGAGTGGGATTTGAATATGACTTAAGCGTTGTAAAATGCGGTAAAAAACATGAGCTGAAAATTTTTTAAACCAGGATTCTCCTGCTCTGGAGGATCGCTTGGCACAAACAACATCAAACCCTTGTTGCCAACGTTCAATCAATGTCGGAATAAGTTCGGGAGGATCTTGTAGATCGGCATCGATTACAATCACTGCATCGCCTTGGGAATAATCAAGGCCGGCGGATAATGCAATTTCTTTACCAAAATTTCGGCTGAGATCAACTACCCCGATACGAGGATCTTTTTTTTGTAAGTCTTGGATTATAGTTAAGCTACTATCGCGACTGCCGTCGTTCACATAGAGGATCTCAGCAGAAAAAGGCAGGGCATCTAGAACGGCAGAGAGGCGTTGATGGAAGGTATGAATGATGGTATCTTCGTTGTAAACAGGAATCACAATAGACAGCTCTGGATTTTTTAACATAATTTTGCCCTGAATAACCTAATGATCAAATTTCGCTTTCGATCAGTATACAAGAATCTCACCCCTTTTTGGGTATGGTTTATTGTTGCCGAACTTAGTTTTCTAACCACCCTTTGGCTTCCCTTTCAAGGGGAAGAGGCGGTTTATGCCATTGCTTCGATGGAGATGTCCCTCCAGAAAGAGTGGATTATTCCAACTGTGTACCGGATGAGTTATGAACGTCCCCCCTTATTGAACTGGATCTTAATTCCCTTTGGGGAATATTTTGGTTGGGATTATATCTTGGTCATTTCTCGCACGGTGGCAGCTACCGCGACGTTATTCACAAGTTTATTGCTGATGGGTGTCACCTATCGCATTTTTAGAAAACGTGAAGTTTCACTATTTGCTGCGTTAATTTATATGAGCGGAGATGTCTTGTTTAGGAGAGGTTGGCTTGCCTATGCCGATCCACTCTTTTCACTCTTTGTGTTTGGTGCGCTTGCTGCATTATGGTTGGCGGTTGAAGAAAAAAAGCATCGTTTTTTATGGTTGGCGGTAATTAGTGTGATGGCCTCTTTTTTAACCAAAGCACTCACGGGGTATGTCTTTTATTTTATAGCCTTATTGGTTTTTGCAAGAAGGCGTGAATATCGAATATTTTTATTGAATCCCATCTCTATTTTTTTACAAGTTTTTGCCATCATTTTACCCATTATCTGGAGTGTTTGGATAAGCCAAGGCGCGCATGGCGATAGAATGGTTTATGATATTTTCGCGCGATTAAACTTAAATGATCTCGTTAGCTATTGCATGAAAGTAGTGGTTTTTCCATTCGATACCTTTATGCGATGCTTGCCGGTGAGTGGATTGATGGTTTATTTTTGGGTGAAGAGCGAGCAGAAAAAGTCTTTTTTGAATGCTTTCAAAGACCCTAGAATAGCAGATATTGTTTGGATATTCATTTTAAATTATTTACCTTATTGGATTGTGCCTGAGTCTCATGTTCGTTATCTCTTACCGTTATCTCCTTTATTGGCATGGTTATTGGCTTATTGGATTTTCGAGCTCGGCACAGAGAAAGTCAAAATAGTCATGGGATGGCTTGTTATAGGCATTATACTTCGCTATGCCGTTGGGATTTTTTGGTTTCCTTATTATGAGAAAAAATATAGAGGCGACTATCAAGCGGTTGCATACGATATTTTAAATAGGGTGGGTAATAGGCCTTTGTATACAGACGATTATTTTTCGGTAGGATTAAACGTTGCAGTGATGATTGATATAGAAAAAATGCCAAATGCAGTGATTGGAAGGTCTATTGCCAATTGGGAAGGATATTTAATGTCACCTACCAAAGATGTCCCCGATACGGTAGTTGCAAAGACGTATCGATTGGGCAATCAGTCGTTGTACTTATTGGAAAGGGTTAGATAAGATCCGGCTTATTTTTTATCCGAAGGCTTTTTCTTATATTCATCGATGATGTCCTTCTCTCTTTTTTATCGTCCTCGGCAAGCTCTTTTATCGCGTATAGTTCCATTAATTTTACTATTGGTTTTGGCATTTTATGATCTACAGGCCGTTTTTTGTTTTCATATATAATATGCGTTTGTAAGAGAACCATATTTTCAACAAGTTTTTTGTTTTCTTGTGATATTCTATTCCTTTCTGCCGCACTCCACAATTCTTGCTGAAGGGTGGGGGTGATTTTATTGGAATGAATATTCAAATGGTTTAGTGTTTTATTAGTTGCTAGAGCTGCTCCGATAGCGGTGGCACCTATAGGGCCGATGGAATTGCTGCTAATACCCAAACGTTCTAGTGTTTTATTAGTTGCTAGGGCTGCCCCGATAGCGGTGGCACCTGCATCGCCGATTTGATTGTTGCCAATAACCAGATTCTTTAGTGTTGTATTAGTGACTAGAGCTGCCCCGATATCGGTAACGCCTGCATCGCCGATTTGGTTGGCGTAAATATCCAAACGTTCTAGTGTTTTATTAGTTGCTAGAGCTGTTCCGATAGCGGTAGCGCCTGCATCGCCGATATTATTGGAATCAATATCCAAACGTTCTAGTGTTTTATTAGTTGCTAGGGCTGCCCCGATAGCGGTGGCACCTGCATCGCCGATTTGATTGTTGCCAATAACCAGATTCTTTAGTGTTGTATTAGTGACTAGAGCTGTCCCGATAGCGGTAGCGCCTGCATCGCCGATATTATTGGAATCAATATCCAAACGTTCTAGTGTTTTATTAGTCGCTAGAGCTGTCCCGATATCAGTAGCGCCTGCACCGCCAATTTCATTTCTGTCAATATTCAAATTCTTTAGTGTTGTATTAGTCGCTAGAAATTTTCCGAGAGCGGTAGCGCCTGCATCGCCGATGGAATTGCCGCAAATAACCAAATCCTCTAGTGTTGCATTAGCCACTAGAGCTACCCCGATAGCAGTAGCGCCTGCATCGCCGATTTGATTGTTGCCAATAACCAAACGTTCTAGTGTTTTATTAGTTGCTAGAGCTGTCCCGATAGCCGCGGCGCCTGTAGGGCCGATGGAATTGCGGCTAATATTCAAATTTTTTAGTGTTGTATTAGTCGCTAGAAATTTTCCGATAGCGGTAGCGCCTTCAGGGCCAATGGGGTTCGCGATCGCCGTACTTATACCACCATTGCGGCTAATATCCAAAGAGGTGATGGTTGGGTTGGCATTTAGAAATGGGATAATCGAGTTTATCAATAGATCATCAGTAATCTCGCAATTGATCAAGCTAAGGAAACCCGTTTCAAGAGCGGTGAAAAATTTTAATCGGAGTGTTTCTGGAATAGAATTGGGTGTTAATACGGCTGCCATCTATTTTGTCCTGTATTTTTGTTAAAAATTTACTATTTTTCAGTATTGTGCACCATCCTAACATAGAATCCTAACTTTTTCAATTCCAACAAGGGTGGTTGGTGTTTTTGTTATTTTTAAGTGTATATCAACCATCCTCACTGTTTCGGTAACAGGATAAAATCCATAAAAGAAAATAAAAAGCTAGGATCTTTACCCTATAGACGGGCAGTTTTGTTATTGGATAATGAGTGGAGGTATAACGCTTTGTCCTATCGGAGCCCGTTTTAAAAGATAGCCTGATCATACAAGCAGTATCTATTTTACTCAAAATCAACTTGACGCGTGTTGCGCAATAGGCTACAATTTACTATGATTAAGACTTGGCAGCATAAAGGCTTAAAAAAATTCTATTTAACGGGAGACAAGTCGGGCATTATTATAGAACATGCGGACAGATTGAAGATTATTTTACAGGTATTAGATGCTGCGGGATCACCCAAAGAGTTAAATTTACCAGGATTTAAATTTCATAGACTAAAAGGGAAAGAAAAAAATTTTTATGCGGTTACAGTCCGCGCTAATTGGAGGATTATTTTCCAGTTTCAAGGTGAAGATGCAATATTAGTTGATTATTTAGATTATCATTGAGGAGAGAAATATCATGCCTATACATAATCCATTACACCCAGGGATGGTTGTAAATGAAATTCTGATAGAAGGATGTGGATTTACGGTGACAGAAGCTGCTGAAAAGCTATTGATAAACCGTACCACATTATCAAGGCTGATTAATGGTCACGCGGGTATTAGTGCGGAGATGGCTTTGAGGCTGTCTATATTGTTACCGAATACGAGCATGACGCTTTGGCTTAATTTGCAGCGTGATTATGATATTTGGATTGCGAGAAAGCAAACTTCAAAAATACATATCAAGCCATTAAAAGCCGCTTAAAACAACCATTGTTCGCTAGCGCCTCACCGGAAAATCAAAATAGGTTTCCGGAAAGGGTTCATTTTTTAAGGTAAAATGCCACCATTCCAGTGGATAATTGAGAAATCCATGCCGTTCCATCAATGTCTTTAAAAAAATCCTATTTTTTTGTGCCGTTTCTGAAACGTGATTAGATAAGGTGTGTGCAGTGTCATCAAAAAAATCAAAAATAGTGCCCATATCCAAATCTGTTGTCGAAACACCATCTGTATTCAATTGTGTGAGCGTTAAGTCTAAAGTGCTGCCGCAGCAGTGTGTAGAGGTTTCGCTAATAAATCCCAAATCAAATAATTGTGATTTGGAGAGATTGGGATAAAAATCATTTTTCATTTTTTGATCTTGAAGATCCAGAGACCATTGTTTGAAATCTCGGGTGGCTGTTAGTGGGCGATAGGCATCGAATATTTTAAAACAATATCCTTGACCTAGCTTATCGAGTTCATCTTGAGCTGCGGAAAGGGCAAGGGCAGCATTTTTTGTTAGAATGAAAACTTTATCATAATAGCCTGCAATGGGGCGGCCGACGAAGTTATAGCTAGTGATATAATCTAAGGATAGTACCATCCGATCATCCGTCAGGTACACAAATCCATCTGGTAACATGATTTTAACCTCCTGCATGGATAGAAAACCCTGATTTTAACAAATTGTTTAGAAGACTACTATTCTAATAGGATATGCTTAATTCTGTAGGGTTATCGAGTCCAAAGTATCGCGCCGACATCGATGGATTACGTGCAATCGCCGTTCTATCGGTGGTTGGATTTCATGCATTCCCGAATATTGTGCGTGGGGGATTTGTTGGTGTTGATATTTTTTTTGTCATCTCAGGGTTTCTGATTTCGACTATTATTTTTCAAAGCTTAGAAGAGAATAACTTTAGTTTATTTCAGTTTTATATAAGACGAATCAAACGAATTTTCCCTGCATTACTCGTTGTGTTAGTAGTCAGTTTTATATTTGGTTGGTTAGTGTTATTCCCAGATGAATACCAGGTGCTTGGAAAACACATTGCGGGGAGTTCTGTCTTTATTTCAAATTTCCTATTGTGGCACGAAAGCGGCTATTTTGATCGGGTAGCAGAAACAAAACCATTGCTTCATTTATGGTCGCTGGGGGTGGAAGAACAGTTTTATATTATTTGGCCATTATTATTGTTTTTTGCATGGAAAAAAAGGCTTAATTTATTATCAATAATTTTTATTATCATGGCAATTTCATTTGCATTAAATATGGCCGAAGTAAAAAATAATCCGACTGCTACTTTTTATTCGCCCCAAACTCGTTTTTGGGAATTGTTACTAGGTGCATGCTTAGCTTATTTAAAAATAAAACAGAAAGACAATGAAGTTGAGAGAAAATTAATGAAATCAACAATTTTTTCTTTTTTGGGAATTTTACTCATTTTAATCAGTATTTTTTCAATAACAAACGAATATGCATACCCGGGCTGGTTGGCTTTGTTACCGACAGTGGGTGCAGCTTTTATTATATTAGCCGATTCAAGAGGATGGTTTAATCGAAAGTTACTCGCTAATCATATTATGGTATGGTTTGGATTAATTAGTTTCCCACTTTATTTATGGCATTGGCCCTTATTGTCTTTTGCAAGAATTATGGAAGGTAAGAGTCCATGGTGGGTAGTGCGAATTTCTATGGTGGTGGTATCTATATTTTTGGCTTGGCTTACTTATAAATTCATTGAAAGGCCAATTCGATTTTCAGGGGAAAATAAAAAAATAGCATTCATTTTAGTTTTTTTTATGGTGAACGTGGGAATAATTGGATTTGGTGCAAAAATAAGTAATGGTTATCAATATCGACCGTCATATATAGAGACATTTATGACTCAAGAAGTGAGCCATGAATTTATGGACTGGAAGTATGGAGCAAATGAACTGTGTTTAAAACGGTACCCCTTTGATACAAATAAATATAAATTTTGGTTTTGTATGCAAGAAAAAGATAGTGAACCCACAATCATGTTAATTGGAAGTAGTTTTGCAAATCAACTTTACCCTGGTCTTTCAAAAAATAAAAAATTAAATCACCATACCGTCCTTTCCATGGGCACTTGTATTGCTGGTCTACCTGGAGGGTATGGAGATCCAGATCACCCTTGTTTTGGTGATCGTGTCGAAAAACAATGTGTTTTTATTGATAACATTATTTCTAAAACAAAATCGCTGCGATATGTTATTATGGATACTGTTATATCAACTGATTTAAATTATTTAAAAAAACTCTCCGAGAGAATTAAATTTATTGAAAACCTTGGAGTTAAGGTTATTCTTCTTATACCACATTTAAAGCCTACATTTGATATTAAAGCTTGCTATAAGAATATTTTTTCGAAAAAAACAAGAGATTGCTCGTTTAATTTTTCTGAAAAAGAAAAGCAGCTTCAAGATTTTAAGTTCATTATGAGTTCAATTTCTCAATTAAATCCAAATACACTTTTTTTTGATCAAAATGATTTATATTGTGAAGAGCATCATTGTTCATATACCAAAAATGGAATGCCATTATATAGGGATGAGCTCCATACCTCTGAATATGGGTCAATAAAATTATCAGATATTTTCGTGGAGTGGTCCGAAAAAAACTTGCCAGAGATCTTAAGCAGACAATAGTTTGTTTATTAACTTACAACAGCTATTATCGAGAAAAAAATCGCTGTTGGAGAGGATGTCCCAGAGAGTGTCTGCTATGTTAATATCATCGGTCACAGAAATGAAAGAATTTTTTAGGATAACTAACTTTGGCTAAAAAACTTCGGGTTGGCGTATTATTTGGGGGCAAATCGGCAGAGCACGAGATTTCGCTGCTATCGGCTAAAAATATTGTCGAGGCCATGGATAAAGAAAAATATGAGGTTGTTCTGATTGGGATCAATAAGTCTGGGGAATGGTTTTTACATGCAGACTTAGCCAATTGCTTATTAAACGCCGATAATGCCAAGCTGATTCAATTAACCAAAGCACAAGAAAATGTGACTTTGGTTGCTAAAGAAAAGGGGAACCCTTTAGTGAATTTATCGGGGGGTTGTTCTTCTGAAGCGCCTTTAGATGTTATCTTTCCCGTCCTGCATGGAACCTATGGGGAAGATGGCACCATGCAAGGGCTCTTAAAATTGGCGAATATTCCTTTTGTTGGGGCGGGTGTTTTGGCCTCTGCGGTTGGAATGGATAAAGATGTGATGAAAAGGTTATTAAGGGATGCAGGGATCCCCATCGCCAAATTTTTAACCGTTCATTCGCACGAGAAACACTTAATCGATTTTGAAAAAATAACAGAAACAGTGGGGCTACCCTTTTTTGTTAAACCTGCCAATTTGGGATCTTCTGTTGGTATTTCTAAAGTGAAAAACAAAGCAGAATTTGAAGAAAAAATAGATTTTGCTTTTCAATTTGATCACAAAGTGTTAATCGAGGAGAATGTGACAGGTCGAGAAATTGAATGCTCTGTTTTGGGAAATGAAAACCCCATTGCTTCTTTGCCGGGAGAAGTTATCCCGCAACATGAATTTTATTCGTATGAAGCCAAATACTTAGATGAAAATGGTGCTTTATTTGAAATCCCCGCAAAACTAGTCGAAAAAGAAGTGCGTGAAATTCAGGCGCTGGTGATTCGTGCTTATCAAGTGCTGTGTTGCGAAGGCATGGCGCGTGTGGATGTTTTTTTAACGCCGGATGGTCGAGTGATCTTAAACGAAATTAATACGATTCCAGGATTTACGCGGATTAGTATGTATCCGAAAATGTGGGAATCAAGCGGTCTTTCATATCAAAACTTAATCGATCGTTTAATTGCATTGGCATTGCAGAAATATGAAAAAGAACAAAAGCTTAAAACAACGGTTGCTTTAATGCAGTCGCCGCGCGCTGTAGACGGTCTCTAACCGCTTCCCATTGTACGGTATTGGGGGGGCATTGCACCAAAATACAACTAACCTTTTCTTCGTCTAAATCATGCAAATCAGCATAGAGTTTTTCGGCATAGCGATCAGGATCGCATGGTTCGGTAATCCATTGATTGGGCGAGATGTTAATATTGAGGAGCATTTCTTTAGGCTTTTGCTCAAAACTTAGGAGATTAAAAGATTTTTTTTTGGATGTTAAGTGTAGCGCCGTTTCCCATAACACATCTTTTTCCAATAAATATAAGGGCTTATGCGGTGCATAATGAGATTCGCTAGAACCTGGAACAATGATTTTAGAATGGTGTTTGGTATGAAGATCTGTTTTTAAAATCGTTTCTAATGCATCCACGGAAATATGCCCTGGTCTTAGAACGGCAGGAAAATCTTGGGATAAATCGAGGATAGTGGATTCTATCCCCACCCCACAAGGTCCCCCATCCAAAATATAATCGACCGAATCACCCAATTCAGCACGGACATGTTCCGCGGTGGTTGGGCTTAATCGGCCATAACGATTGGCAGAGGGTGCTGCAATCCCGCCGTTAAATTCAGCTAACAGTTGTAAGGTTAAGGGATGGTTGGGAATGCGAAGCGCAATCGTTTCTTGTGCGCCAGTGACTAAATCTAAAACGCTAGGGTGGCGTTTTAAAATTAAAGTTAAGGGGCCTGGCCAAAAAGCGTGGGCAACTTTGAGAGCGTTTTCAGGAATTTCAATGGCCCAGTCATGGATTGCTTCTATACTGGGGATATGGACAATCAAGGGGTTAGTCATTGGTCTACCTTTTATATGGTAGATTTGTGCCAGTGCAGTGGGATTTCTTGCATCTGCCCCTAACCCATAAACAGTTTCGGTTGGAATAGCGACCAGTTTTCCATTTTTTAAAAAGGTAAGGGCTTGTTCGATTGCATTCATTGTCGTTCTAGGAATAATAGGAATGCGTTATAATATAATCGTTTAAAGATGATGTCTAGGGTTGAGGGGAAGCTGATTGTGAAAAAAGGAAAAATAGGGCTAGTGGCTGGTATCGCGGCGACAATATTAGCGATTCCAGTGAGTTTTGCTGCCCTATCAGGCTCTTTAGCCGAAAAGAGCATTATCGAACGTTTGGCGCCTGAGGGAACAGTCAGTGTAGAAACAGGCGGAAAAGTCATCACTCAAACAGCAGAAGTGGTTACTGATATTGGGCAAAAACGATATGAGGAAACCTGTCATATTTGTCATGGCCCAGGATTAGCCGGATCTCCCAAATTTGGCGATAAAGAAGAATGGGCACCGCGTATTGCCGAAGGCATAGAAACCTTAGTAAAACATGCGATTCAAGGATATAAGGCAATGCCACCTAAGGGAACCTGTATGGCTTGCAGCGACGAAGAAATTCATAAAGCAGTCGAATATATGGTTTCACATTCAAAATAAATTAGTGTGTATATTTATCACTAAAGTGCGGCCTGTCAATTTTCCTAAAAGAAAAAGCTTCTGCCAAATGCTCTATTTGAATAGTCTCGCTATTTTCCAGATCGGCAATGGTTCTGGCAACGCGTAAAAGACGATGATAAGAACGAGCACTTAAATTTAATTTTTCAATGGTTTGGGTCATAAAGCGTTCTGTGTCGGATGTTAAAGCACAAAATTGTTTTAATTCTCGACTCGTGAGGCGTGCATTTAACCGTGGAGAACGTTCGTGCTGTTTTTTGACGGCTACCAAAACACGTTTTAACACCGTTGCACTGGTTTCAGTGGGGATTTGGTTTAAAGCGGAAAGTGTTTCTGCAGGTAATGCAGGAACCTCTACTTGTAGATCAATTCTATCGAGTAGAGGTCCTGAAATCTTTGCGCGATAACGCATCACTTGTTGTTGGGTACAGTGGCATCGACCTTTGGGATCGGACAAATAACCACAAGGACAAGGATTCATTGCGGCAACCAGTTGAAACCTAGCAGGAAATTCGACGCGGCGTGCGGCACGTGCGATCAAAATGCGAGCAGATTCTAGTGGTTCGCGTAATACTTCTAAGACACGTCTATCAAATTCGGGAAATTCATCTAAAAATAAAATGCCCGCATGTGCTAACGAAACTTCTCCAGGACGTGGACGACTTCCCCCACCGACTAATGCGACTGCAGAAGCAGTATGATGGGGTGCTCGAAAAGGACGTTGTCCCCAAATGGGTGTTAAGTGTTGTTCGGGTAGTAATGAGTGGATGGCAACAACTTCAAGGGCTTCTTCTATCGATAAAGGCGGTAAAATACTGGGTAATCGACTGGCAAGCATGGTTTTACCGGTTCCTGGAGGCCCTATCATTAATAAAGCATGTCCACCGGCTGCAGTAATTTCTAAGGCACGTTTTGCATGCATTTGGCCTTTAACGTCTGCAAGATCATACTCAATATCCAATGATAAATCTGTTTGAAGCGGTAATTTTCTAATATAAGGTATTAATAATTTTTGTTGGGTGAGATGTGCGGTAACCTCGAGTAAGTGATTGGCTGCTAAAACAGAATTATCTCCCGGCAAAACAGCTTCATCGGCGTTTTTAAGTGGAATCATTAAAGTACGATTGGCTTTTCTAGCGGCAATTGCAATGGCCAGTGTTCCATAAATAGATCGGAGTTCTCCCGATAACGCTAATTCGCCAACGAATTCGTAATGACATAATGATTGAGTTGGGATTTGGCCAGAGGCTGCCAAAATGCCCAGTGCAATGGGGAGATCGAAGCGCCCACCTTCTTTGGGGAGATCGGCAGGGCCTAAATTAATGGTAATACGATATGTTGGAAATTCAAAATGACTATTAATTAAAGCGCTACGAACGCGGTCTTTACTCTCTTTGACAGCGGCTTCTGGCAAACCAACAATGGTAAAACCAGGAAGCCCTCTGGAAATATGAGTTTCCACCGTTACCAAAGGGGCTTCGATGCCAAGAGATGCACGACTATAAACGACTGCTAATTTCATCGTTCTTTTATACGTGAAAGAGGAGAAGTAAAACAATTGGATAAAAAACGGATAGATTAGGATTAAATCCCTCGCAGAATTCGTTCCGTAATTAAGTAGAAAGACTCTGGAGTGGTATACAGCACTAAAACATCACCAACTTCGATAATCATAGTTGGATTCGGATCCGGATAACGGGTTGGATCACGGGTTAATAGTTTTACAGTAATAGGCGCATCTGGATCAGAAATATCTGCAATCGATTTTCCAACGGCATAGGCGCCTTCAGTCACGGTAATCGCATGCAAGCTCATGCGCGCGGCATCGGCTTCTTCAATCAGCGTTGTATCGTCGGTTCCTTTGAAAAATCCTTGAATACTGCGATATCGATCGGCATGTATGGCTCGAATTTTAAATAAAATCCGCGAGGCAGGAACGCCTAACATTAATAACAAATGGGAAGCGAGCATTAAACTTGCTTCTAAGGATTCAGGAACAACTTCTGTCGCACCAGCTTCTTGGAAGGTTTTTAAATTAGAATCATTTCGCGTACGTACAAAAACGGGGATATCACCGCGCAACGCACGAATATGGCGTAAGGTTTCTAGCGCGGCGGGTTCATCGGAAAAGCTAATCACAATCATCCTGGCACGTCCTAATCCTGCGGCTGCTAATATTTCTGAGCGTCTGGCATCCCCAAAAAAGGCATGTTCTCCTGCCAAGGAAGAAGAAGTGATGCGCATAGGATCTAAATCGAGTGCCACCGAAGGAATGTTTTCTTGTTCAAGAAAACGGGCCAGTATTTGACCCACTCGACCAAACCCACAAATAATGACATGATCGTGTAATTCGGCAGTATGCTCAGATAATTGTATCCCACTCGGTTCTTCAGGCGTCACCACCGTAGAATTTTTAAAAAGACGGTTACCAATGGCTTTGTTATAACGAATAAGAAGTGGTGCAACTACAATACTCAAGACCACTGCTGCAACAACGACTTGGCTTTGCATAGGATCGATAAGGTTGTGATTGATAGCCAAAGTTAAAATCACAAAACCAAATTCTCCCCCTTGAGATAAAATTAAACCGGTTCTAAACGCTTTAGAAGGCGTTACACCTGCGACAACGCGTGCCAAAGTCATAATCAACAGAGTCTTAAAGGTGATAAGTGCAACCAAAATAAAGAGAACCCAATGCCAATGTTGGGGTAGGGTATTGATTTGCAGTAAGGCCCCAATGGTAATAAAGAAAAGTCCCAATAACACATCTCGGAAGGGGCGAATATCAATTTCAATTTGATGCCGAAATTCGGTTTCCCCAAGCATTAGCCCTGCTAAAAAGGCCCCTAAGGCCATGGATAATTCTAAGCGATGCGTTAACCAAGCAGCGCCGAGCACGACCATGAGTGCTGCCAACATAAAAAGCTGACTGGAATGGGACTTAACCACCTCGTGGAATAAAGGTCTTAATAAATATTTGCCAAATACCCCTAGAACGAAGCAAACACCAACCCCCTTGGCTAATGCGATTAAGACGGGAATAGCGAGCGATGTTTCGCTATCGCCTGCGAGCGCTGGGATAAGGATTAAAAAGAGAACGGCGGCTAAATCTTGAAAGAGTAAGATGGCAACGGAGAGCCTGCCATGAATGGTATGTAATTCATGCTGTTCTGCTAATTGTTTGAGCACAACGGCGGTCGAAGACAGCGCTAAGGCACCTGCTGTCACAAAAGCGGTTTTGGGGGGAAGACCAAAGTACCATCCTGCGAGCATCGCAACCAAAGTGCAGAGTAAGACTTGAATGCCGCCAAGGCCCAAGAGCGCTTTGCGCATATGCACAATGCGGGTCCAAGAAAATTCGAGCCCAATGGTAAACATTAAGAAGACGACACCGAATTCTGCTAAAAAGGTTAAATTTTGAATACGGGGGATAAAACCGAAACCACCGGGACCCACAATCATACCGACGAATAAATAACCTAAAATGGGCGGCAAATGAATACGACGAAATAGGGCGACAACGGCCACCGCAAAACCTAATAGAATAAGAATATATTGAAATTGTTCCATACGGCTATTCTACCGTATTTGACACGATAAAGAAAGGTTTCATCTGTTTTTTTTAGGATTTTTCTAAATGTAGAATTCGATCTTCCAGTGCTTTTAGCGCCGCCTTTGCTTTCTTTAATTGCTCGCTTTGAATATCAAATTCATGTCTGGGTACCAAATCGAGTTTTTGTAAGGCAAGTATTAATCGTTCGTGAAATTCAGCCAGCAATTCATCCTTCAAGGCATTGATGCCAGGGGAACGGGTGGGGGAAAATTGTTTTGCAAAATCACGAATATATTTTAGAGGCATGCTAAGAGTTTACAACGGTCAATGGGGTTAAGTCTAGATGTCGTAGCAGTCATTCATTTAACTTTAACCTGTTCACTTAAAACAACAGATTAATGACCGCTAACATTGCGATCCAGTAAAGAATCGTCATCCCACTGCCAATCTTTAAGAAGTCTTTGGTATGGTAGCCCCCGGGACCAGCGATAAGTGCATTCACTTGCTGGTTGGGCATCATAAAAGTATTCGAAGAGGCAATAGCCACAATTAAGGCATAGATTTTGGGATCGGCACCCACATTAATCGCAAGCTGTAAAGCAACGGGAATTAACACAATAGTGGCACCCACATTAGAGATGGCAAAGCTTAATAAAGTTGCTAAAACGGCTAATGCAAATTGCGTTAACCAAACAGGAGCACCTGCTTGAAACATCATAAAATAGTGGGTAAGCCAGTCGGCCGTGTGGGTTGCTTGCATGGCAAGACCTAATGGAATTAAACCTGCCACTAAAAAAACCGTTTTCCAACTCACGCTGGCGTAGGCTTCATCAATCGTTAAGACCCCAGTTGCAATAATACCGGCAGCGCCTAATAACAATCCAACCGAAACGGGGAAACCACCAAAAACAATTAAGATAAGCGATAACACAAAAAAGAAAAGTGCATATTTGTTTTTGCGGGGACGCAATTCTTCTCGCGGATAAGCCGTTGTTACCACAACAAAATCAGGGTTTTTATCAAAATCTGCCAAGGCTTCCCATTGGCAAAACATCCCTAAGGTATCGCCCGATCGCAAGATAATATTTTTTAATTCTTCTCCTGCGTAAACGGTTTGCCCACGATAGACCGCCAACACATGCAGTTGATGTGTCCGTTTCATGTGGAGCTCTCGCAATTCGCGGCCAATTAATTGCGAGCTGGGTGGAAGAACCGCTTCACATAATCCGGCTTTAACAGGATGTAAGAGTTCAGCAAACATATTTAAGCGGGGCTTGACTTTTAAGCCATGTTTTTCGGCGAAATCGGTAACGATTTCTTTATGCCCCATAATCGCAAGTTTGGAATCCGCTTCAATAATGATTTTTCTTTGAGGTGGAAAATATATTTCTTGTCCGTTAATAACAGCCAATATAGAAGAAGAAGTGTCAAGCCTGTCTTCTACTTCTCTTAAGTTAAGCCCAATTAAATCACTATTCGGTAAGACTTTAACTTCAAAGATATCGCCGCCTTTCCCATAGGTTTTTTGAAAATGGGTTTTAGTGGTACCGCTGCTATAAGATTTTATGGGTTCTACGGGCAATAATCGTCGTCCGACTAATAAAAGATATAAGATCCCAATGGTGAGCAATATGGCACCAAGAGGTAAAACTGAAAACAAATGAAATGAAGTTAATGTGTCGATATATTGATGGGCATATTGATTGGAATTTTTAAGCAAACTATTTAATAAAATAAGTGGGCTACTGCCAATCATGGTTAATGTTCCGCCCAAAATAGAACAAAACGCAATGGGGATGAGTAGCCGTGATTTTGGAATACCCGTTCGCATGGTGATTCGAGTGACAACAGGCAGCAATAAAGCAACGGTTCCAAGGCTTCGCATAAAGGCAGATAAAAAACCGGAAGAAAGCATTAAAACCATATTGATTTTATTCGGTCGTTGTCGCCCTAGTTTTAAAATCCAGCGTGCAATACGAAGCGCAATCCCACTTTTTTCTAAACCAGCGCCAATAATCATCACAGAAATGAGAGACATCACAGCATCGCTAGAGAAACCCGAGAACAATTGTTCAGGTGGTAATAGACGTGTAATGCCTAAAATAACTAAGACTAACAGTGCAACAACATCGACTCGAATAAAATTAGAAAGCGATAGGAATACAGTCAGGACTAGAATCCCTAAGACTAATAGCATCTCAAATGTAACGGGAAAGCTTTCTAACACTTTTTTTCCTTTTGAAACAAGAGATCCCAGGTGTTATGACCCAGTTTTAAACCACGCTGTTCATATTTTGTGAGCGGTCGAAAGCTTGGGCGGGGGGCAAATTGCCCTTCACCGGTTAAGTTCTGAAAATAATCGCTGGCTGAAAGTACGGACATCATCTGATAAGCATAGTCCATCCAATCGGTTGCTAAATGTAAAATCCCCCCTTTTTTTAGCTTTTTAGCCACTAAATCAATAAAAGCAGTTTGTATTAATCGACGTTTATGATGGCGGCTTTTAGGCCAAGGATCGGCAAAAAAAATCTGAATGGTCTCTAAGCTGTTATCGGGGATGCATTTGGTTAAGACTTCGATGGCATCGTGATGGAAAATTCGGACATTAGACAAATGCATTTTTTCAAGGCTTTTGAGTAAGCGGCCAATCCCATTTTCATAGACTTCTATGCCGATAAAATCTTTTTCGGGTGCATTGGCAGCCATGGTTGCGAGCGATTTGCCATCGCCAAAACCAATTTCCAATACAGTGGGGGCAGATCGCCCAAAAATGGCGTCTCGATTTAGCGGCACATCTGCCGAAAGACCATAGCGGGGCCATAAATTTTCAAGCGCTAAGCGTTGGGATGAAGTTTTTTTCCCTTTGCGGCAAACAAAACTTCGAATATGCCGCGGTTGGATGATTGTCATGCCTCCCAGAGTATCGAATTGGACGAAGAATGTCAACTATATAACCAAAGGATATACTTGTTCTTCTAGCATGTTTCAGCTCATAATAAAAAATGCGTCTTTCAAGAACCGTTTTTTTTCTTTTTTTTCTTTGCTGCCTGCTAATAGGATGCGGTCAGAGTGGCCCTTTATATTTGCCCGAATCAGAAAATAAGATTGGCGGAAACTAGAAATATGTCTGTTAACTTTGCAAAAATGCATAGCCTTGGGAATGATTTTGTGGTGATCGACCTCATCACACAAGCCGTTAAAATTGGGATGGCGGAGATTAAACGGCTGGCCGATCGCCATTTTGGTATTGGTTGCGATCAGGTGATTCTCGTCGAACCACCGATTCGAGGAAATGCCGATTTTTATTACCGTATTTTCAATGCCAACGGACAAGAAGTGGAACAATGCGGCAATGGCGCTCGTTGTGCGGCACGATTTTTTTATGAAAATAAATTTACAAATCAACGAACATTGATAGCTGATTGCTTAGCAGGATCTTTAGAATGTTTGATTGAAGAAAATAAAACAGTTACTTTAAATATGGGCAGCCCTATTTTTGAACCAGAAAAAATCCCTTTTTTAAGCGATGAACAAATGTTGTTATATCCTATTCACATTGAAAATACACCTTTAGAAATGAGTGTATTATCGATGGGGAATCCACATGCCATTATTCAAGTTCAGCATTTCGATCCAAAATGGATTAAAAAAATAGGGCCACTCCTCAGTCGACATACGGTATTTCCAAATGAAGCGAATATTGGTTTTATGGAAATTATCGATCGATCGCAAATTTATTTACGCACCTATGAACGAGGTGTTGGAGAAACACACGCGTGTGGAAGTAATGCGTGCGCTGCTGTTGTGGCGGGAATTAAGCAGGGATTGTTGGATGACGAGGTAACTGTACAATATCAAACAGGGTTTTTAAAAGTCCGTTTAGATGCGGATAATCATGTTCATCTAACAGGGCCTGCGACGCATGTCTTTACAGGGCAGTTTTATTTTCATTAACGAGGGATCACAATAATGATGACATTTCGAAAATTATTTTTATTAGGGCTAATAATTGCATTGGGCCTTGTTGGTAGCGCTTATTTCCTTGAATATTATTTTAATTTGGATCCTTGTCCGTTATGCCATTTACAACGGTATGTTCTTTTTGCGATTATTATTTTCTTCTTTTTAGGTGTTATGAGTACCTGGGGATACACTGTAAAATTATTCTTGAGTGGGAGTAATATTTTTTTCAGTCTACTTGGCATTTTATTGGCGTTACGCCATGTATGGCTGCAATACAGCGCAACAGAAGAAGGCATAACGACTGGTTGTACAGCAGGATTAGAACGGTTATTACAATTTCAACCATTAATGACCGTTTTAAAAGAAGTGTTAATGAATTCGGAAAGCTGTGGTAAAATTGATTTTACCATTTTAAAGTTACCATTATCTGTTTGGTCATTATTAAGTTTTATGCTGATTATTGCTTATAGTTGTTTTATTTTTCGATCCATAACAAAAAGGCGGATTTAAACCCGCCTTTTTCAGTATCATCCGTGATAGAAGACAATCCTTGTCAGCCACATCCTGTGACTTAATCCCAGTGCCCTTCCTTAGGCATATGTTTAGAATATCAAACCCCCAGAATTACACAAGAAGGTTAAATCTGTGTTGGGAAGGTGATGGGTCGGTGACTTTTGGCGAAGCGAGCAATAATATGACTATATTTCAATCAGTTACGACTTTATGAGAACTTTGCCGTGACAGTTTTTGCTAAAAATATCGCTTTTTCGCACAAGCGAATAGGCAATCTCCTACAAAGAAAAGCGCAATAGTGCCGACATCAGCGGCTTTGTAAAGCTCGAATGCTTGACTTACCTTAAAGGGTAGTCTTTACTCAAAAGAGTACTCCCCTGTATGAGGATAAGCATTTGCTACATCAAACAAGACCTACATCTTTTGCTAAGTCACAGATCGATCAACTCGTTAAAGAATGGCTAAAACACCGTCAAGAGGTGTTAGTGCACTACAGTCAGTTAAGCACTGTGGAAGAAAATCACGAAGAACTGTTACAAACTTTTTGCCAAATTTTATTAGATTATGTTGCTGCAGGGCATTTTAGAATGTTTGAAAAATTAGCTGAATTTCATATTACTTCAAAAAAGACTGCGCCATTAGATGGTAATTTATTGAAAAAAATATTAATCACAACCGATGTGGTTTTAGAATTCAATGAAAAATATACTGAACCTAAAAATTTAGAAAAGCTTTCTTTTGATCTCTCGCATTTAGGCGAAACGCTTGCCAATCGTATGGATTGGGAAGATGAATTCGTGCAGTTGGCGCTGGGATAAAGGGGTCAAGTCTGGACATCGACAAGCTCTTCCATGGTTGACTAACAAATAACTAAATACATATAAATAAGTCATGATAAAAACCATCGAAGCCCCTTCGTTTAAAAAAAACACCACAATCCAACATGGATTTTTTACGCGTCAAGGTGGCGTGAGCCAAGGTTGTTATGGATCGCTCAATTGTTGTTATCTGAGTCAGGATGATCCTGCTCGCGTAACAGAAAATAGACGTCGTGCGATGAAGCATTTTGGGAAGCCATTAGCGTCTTTAGTGACTACTAAAAATGTACATAGCAATACAGTTGTTTTGGTTGAAGAACCTTGGGTTGAACAAGATAAACCAGAAGCGGATGCCATGGTCACTCGATTAAGAGGTGTTGTCTTAGGTTCTGACAGTGCAGATTGCCCTATTATTGTGTTAGCCGATGAAGAATCTGGTGTTATTGGTTTGACACATGCCGGTTGGCGTAGTGCGAAGGGGGGGATTATAGAGAAAACAGTAAAAACAATGATTTCAATTGGGGCTAATATGGATAATATTATCGCTGTGATTGGCCCTTGTATCGCGCAAAATTCCTATGAAGTCGATGTATTATATTATCAACAATTCTTAGT
>Ga0206950_1012_pt3 | contig 47783 bp, 14 predicted proteins | sample Alteio_BWOrgHeat_41_FD_152954 | JGI IMG/M metagenome (GOLD analysis project Ga0206950, IMG submission 152954) | Enriched cells from forest soil in Barre Woods Harvard Forest LTER site, Petersham, Massachusetts, United States -... | ecosystem: Environmental > Terrestrial > Soil > Temperate forest >... | reverse complement strand
TCATCTCCGCCATCCATCAAAATGCCGGAAAGACCACCATTTCCCTGGGGTTGTTCAAGAATTTCCAGGAGCGCAAGATCAAGACCGCTTTCATGAAGCCGGTGGGCCAGGAAACGGTCACCTATGAAGAAAAAGCCATTGATAAGGACACTTATTTGATCGGCGAGGTCTACCATTGCAAGAAGCATATCAAGGAAATGAGTCCCATCACGGTCGGCCGCGGCTACACGGAAAAATACATCCTCAATCCCCAAAAGCAGCAATTGCAGGACAAGATCTTTAAATCTTTCCAGACCATCACCCGCGGCAAGGACGCCATCATCGTCGAGGGCACAGGGCACGCGGGGGTGGGATCGGTGATTGATTGCTCGAATGCTGATGTGGCATCCCTTCTGGGGAGCAAGGCCATTATCATATCGGGAGGCGGCATCGGGCGCGCCATTGATGAGGTCATGCTTAACAAAGCCTTGTTTGACCTGTGCAAGGTGCCTGTGCTGGGTGTTATTATCAATAAAGTATTGCCGGATAAATTAGACAAAATCAAAAGCATTGTAGGCAAGGGATTGGAGCGCAAAGGCATCCGTTTGCTTGGTGTCATCCCTGAAATGGACCTGTTAAGCGCGCCTACGGTCGAGCAAATTAAAGAACGGCTTGATTTAAAAGTGTTTTCCGGGGAAGAAAACCTGCACACCCGTGTTTATGATGCCATTGTCGCGGCCATGGAGCCGTATAACATGATCGGCCATCTGCGCGACGGGGCTCTGGTCATCACCTCCGGTGACCGGGTGGACAATATGCTGGTGGCTGTGTCTTCGTATTTGTTGCAAAAAGGCCGGGCTGTCAAGGTGGCAGGCCTTATTTTGACCGGAGGCCTGACCCCGGATGCGAAAATCGCGGGTCTTTTGAAAGACAGCCGCATCCCGGTCCTTTATTCTGACCAGGACACCTACACCATCGCCGCTGCCATCGAGAACATGACCCCCAAGATCCAAAAGACCGACCGCGACAAGATCCACGAGGCCAGGCGCTTGGTTAAAGACTATGTGAATGTCGATATGATCCTGGAAAATCTCTAATCATTCTTGACTATTCGACGATCCTCATTTAAAGTAATTCAATCTGATAATCTCTGTCATCCTGAGCGCAGCGAAGGATCTTGATTCTTCGGCGAACATCTGTGAGTGTCGGTCAATACGACCTTCGCCTCAGAATGACAACTATACCCAAATGAATCAATGTTAGAATATATCGCCATCATCTTTGCCTTTCTTTTCGCATTCGGCCTTTGTGCGCTATTGCTCAGCTTGCCTAAGATTTTGGCCCCTAAATTTCCCAGTGAAGCCAAATCCAAACCCTTTGAATGCGGCAAGGAGCCGTTCTCTTTGCCTGGCGGGAACATGCCGGTCCACTTTTATATTGTGGCCATGCTTTTTATCGTTTTTGACGTCGAGCTTGTCTTCCTTTTTCCCTGGGCCGTGATGTTTAGGAAGTTGGGGCTTTTTGGTCTCTCCGAGATGGGTGTATTTATGGGATTTGTGGTCCTGGGATTCTTTTATGTATTGAAAAAACGGGCCTTAGAGTGGGAGTAATGTTATGTCTTTCATGAGTTCACCAACGAATTTTTTCACATCGACCCTGGATGCCTGGGTCGGCTGGGCGCGTAAATTTTCCATCTTCCAATACCCCTTTGTCACGGCCTGCTGCGGCATGGAATATATGGCCACCAACTGCTCTCATTATGACCAGGACCGCTTTGGCGCGGGCTTCCCGCGATTCTCCCCGAGGCAATCCGATGTGCTTTTTGTGGTAGGGACGATCAGCCATAAGATGGCACCTGTGTTAAAGACAGTGCATGACCAGATGTGTGAGCCCAAATGGGTCGTGGCCTTTGGGGTCTGCACCTGCACGGGCGGATTTTATGATAATTACTCGACGGTGATGGGCATTGATACCATTATCCCGGTGGACATTTATATCCCCGGCTGCCCACCCCGGCCGGAAAATGTGCTGGATGGTTTAATGAAACTCCAGGAAAAGATCCAAAAAGGCGAACAATCAAGGACCCTTTATGACCCCCGGACAAAATTGGGCAGGCCTGCCGAGCTTCAAGGCGGGTATTCGATCGAGGGGCATATTAAACATATAGATTCGTTATCATGACACCCTTACAGAGAATCCAGGAACAGTTTACGACAGAGATCATAGAGTCCCATGCCTTCCGGGGCGATGAGACCGCGATCATCCGTCCGGGATCTTTAAGGGCCATTGCCAAATTCTTAAAAGAAACTCCCGAATTAGATTTCAACTTCTTGATGGACCTAACCGCGGTGGATTATTTGTTTTACGCGGGCGGGCGCGTCCAGAAGGAATGCCGCTTTGAAGTGGTGACCCATTTTTTTTCCCTGAAGCACAATCATCGCTTGCGCGTCAAGGTCCCCATCGACGAGAAAGAGCCTGAAGTGGACACTCTTTCTGACCTTTGGCCTTCGGCGGACTGGTATGAACGGGAAGTTTGGGACATGTTCGGCATCCGCTTTAAAGGGCACCCGAATTTAAAACGCATTTTGATGTATGAAGAATTCCAGGGCCATGCCCTGCGCAAGGATTATCCGGTGAATAAACGTCAACCCTTGGTTGGACCGCAAAACTAATGACCCAAACACGCTCCATGTTATTGAACGTAGGCCCCTCGCATCCGGCGATGCACGGTGTCATCCGCATGATCATGGAATTAGACGGCGAAAAGATCAAGGGCGTTGACATCGAGATCGGTTATCTGCACCGGGCCTTTGAGAAAATGTGCGAGACCGTGATGTACACCCAGTGTTTTCCCTACACCGACCGTTTGAATTATGTTTCTCCCCTGATTAATAATGTGGGCTTTGCCCTGGCCGTCGAGAAATTATTAGGCATCGATATCCCGGAGCGCGCCAAATATATCCGTGTGATCATGAGCGAGATCTCGCGTGTCACTGACCACTTGACCTGCGTCGGGGCGTCCGCCATGGAATTAGGTGCCATGTCCGTCTTCCTGTACATGATCAAGGCCCGCGAATTTTTGTATGAATTGGTCGAAGAGATCACCGGGGCACGCCTGACTATTTCCTATGTGCGCATCGGAGGCGTTAAGGCAGATTTGACTGCGGGTTTTGTGGACAAGGCGTTTGCGAAGATCGCGGAAGTACGCAAGGTCTTGATCGAAGCTGATGAACTCTTGACCCGCAACCGTATTTTCTTTGACCGCATGAAGGACATTGGAAAAATATCCCAAGAAGATGCGATTGCCTATGGGGTCACAGGGCCATTTCTAAGGTCTACAGGTGTAGCCTATGATGTCCGAAAGGCCAGCCCCTATCTTATCTATGATAAATTGGATTTTGAAGTGCCGGTGGGAAGTACGGGGGACAATCTTGACCGTTATTTTGTGCGCATGGCGGAGATGGAACAATCGTTAAGGATCATTGAGCAATGTTTCCAGCAAATCCCCGACGGGGCTGTTGCCGCGGACCTGACAGGTGTAGTGATCCCGGCCGCCCAGATGGTCGACAGCGCCAAGATGGGGCAGACGGAAAGTTTGATTGAGGATGAAGTGAATTTAGACCCGACCTTGCAGGGCAGCACCAGAAAGTTCCATGACGCCATCAACGCGAATAAAAAAGACGTGGTGCTTCCGGCCAAAGAAAATACCTATGGCAATATTGAAGGCCTGATGAACCATTTTAAATTAGTGATGTACGGCCACGGCATCCATCCGCCCATGGGCGAGGTTTATTTCCCTGTGGAAGGGGCCAATGGTGAATTAGGATTTTATATTGTTTCTGACGGCCGCGATCAGCCCTGGCGGGTGCGCGTGCATCCACCATGCTTTCCCATCATGGCCGCACTGCCTAAATGCCTGATTGGGGACATGATGGCCGATTTGGTCCCGACTTTTGGCTCCGTCAACATGATCGCCGGGGAATTGGATAGATAAGAAATTGCTGTTCCTCCCCCTTGATGGGGGAGGCTAGGTGGGGGTGAAAGATAAGGCTAGCCTAATCGATGTCCCCCCTCCCTTACCCTCCCCACAAGGGGGAGGGAAATAAAAGAGGTCAATATCTTTACCACCGCATACAAACAAGAACTAGACAAAATCACCAACAAATACGAGCAAAAGCGCGCCGCCCTTTTGCCCTTGCTTCACTGTGTCCAGGAAAAAGAAGGCTTGATTTCACCTGAAACAGAAAAAGACTTAGCCGAGTATCTAAGCGTACCCGTGGTCCATGTCCATGAAGTCGTGTCCTTTTATCATCTATTCCACCAAAAAAAAATAGGCCAATGCCATTTTTCAGTCTGCCAGACCACCGCCTGCGCCTTGCGCGGTGCGGAAGATGTGATTGAATACATTCAAGAACGTTTAAAAATAAAACCCGGTGAAGTGACACCGGATGGCAAATTCAGCTTCGGCATCGTCGAGTGCCTGGGTGCCTGCGAATTAGCACCCATGATGCAATGCAATAAGGAATATAAAGGATTTTTGGATAAAAAGAAGATTGATGAATTGATCTCTTTGAACAGTCATCCTGAGCGAAGCGAAGGATCTTAAATGGAAAAAATTGTCACCCGTCATTTCGGCCAGGAAAATTCCCATCACCTCGACAATTATCGCCAAGATAATGGTTACGAGGCCGCCCGCAAAGCCTTGACCCAAATGACTCCAGCCCAAGTCATTGATGAGGTCAAGAAATCCAATTTACGGGGCTTAGGCGGTGCCGGATTTCCGACGGGGACCAAGTGGAGCTTTATCCCGCAGGCCAATCCTAAGCCTAAATACCTGGTCATCAACGGGGACGAAGGTGAGCCTGGGACATTCAAAGACAAATACATTTTCGAGCAAGATCCTCACGCGCTTTTGGAGGGCATCATCATCACCTGCTATGCCATCGGCAGCCACAAGGCCTATATTTATATCCGCGGCGAATATATAAAATCTTTAGAACGGGTGCAAGCGGCGGTTGATGAAGCGTATAAAGCCAATTTTCTGGGTAAAGGGATCATGGGCACGGGCTTTGACATTGATGTGGTTGTGCATCCGGGGGCTGGTGCTTATATCTGCGGTGAAGAAACAGCACTCTTAGAATCGCTCGAGGGCAAAAAAGGTTTCCCAAGGCTCAAACCTCCTTTCCCGGCGGTGATTGGATTATTTGGCTGTCCCACTGTCATCAATAATGTGGAAACCATTGCCTGCGTGCCGCCCATCATTAACAAAGGTGCTGAGTGGTACGCCAAATTAGGCTGCGAGAAAAATGGCGGCAACCGGTTATTTTGTGTCAGCGGGCATGTGAACAAGCCCGGCGTTTACGAACTTCCCAACGGTACCACCTTGCGTGAGATCATCTATGACCATGCCGGCGGCATCCCTAACGGACGCAAACTTAAAGCCGTGATCCCGGGCGGCATTTCAGCGCCGATCCTGACACCGGACCAGCTGGACGTGAAAATGGATTTTGATTCTTTAAAAGCGATAGGCTCCATGGCAGGATCCGGCGGCATCATCGTCATGGATGACACCACCGACATGGTTTGGGCCGCGATGGTGGCGGCACGGTTCTTCGCCCATGAATCCTGCGGCCAATGTTCTCCCTGCCGTGAAGGCAGCGGCTGGGTGTATCGCAATGTTAAAAAGTTGTATCATGGCCAGGCCCGCGAGCATGATTTAAAGAATTTGCCGGGCATCGTGAACAATATCGGCGGCAACACCATTTGCGCCTTTGGGGACGCGGTGTCCATGTCTGTTGGTTCCTACGTGAGTAAATTTAGAAGCGAATTTGAGGCAAAGATTCAAAGTACCGTCATCCTGAGCGAAGCGAAGGATCTAAAGGTGTCTTAAGATTCTTCGCTTCGCTCAGAATGACAAATTAAAGAGAAAATATGCCAAACCTAACCATCGACGGAAAACAAATAGAAGTCCCGGCCGGGACAACGATCATCCAGGCGGCAGATAAATTGGGTATTCCTATCCCGCGTTATTGCTATCATCCGGCCCTGCCGGTGTCCGGCAATTGCCGTATTTGTATGGTGGAAGTTGAGAAGCAGCCCAAACTCCAAATCGCCTGTTACACACCCGTGGCCGACGGGATGGTCGTTAAAACAAATTCACCTAAAGTGCTGGAAGTGCGTAAAACCGTGTTGGAATTTCTCTTGGTCAATCATCCGGTGGATTGCCCGGTTTGCGACCAGGCAGGGGAATGCAAGCTCCAGGATTATTACATGGAGCATGGCCAGTATGATAGCCGCTTGAGTGACGTGAAGGTCAAGAAAGAAAAGAAAGCTTTTTCCATTGGGCCGACTGTCATGCTCGACCAGGAACGCTGCATCCTCTGCACCCGCTGCGTGCGTTACGCGGACACCATCACCAAGACCCATGAATTTGGTGTTTTCAGCCGCGGGGACCATTCGCAGCTGGATGTTTACCCGGGTAAGCAATTGGACAATAATTATTCCGGCAATGTCGTCGACATCTGCCCGGTGGGTGCTTTGACAGACACGGATTTTCGCTTCAAATGCCGTGTTTGGTATCTGGCCCAAACCAAATCTGTCTGCCCCGGCTGCAGCATGGGCTGCAATATCACCGTCGAGTGGGACAAATCGCGCCCGCACCAGCACAAGAAAGCGCGCGTCATGCGCTTAAAGCCGCGGCACAATCCTGAGGTCAATGATTACTGGATCTGTGACAAGGGCCGCTATAATTACCATTTTATCGACGAGAACCGGATCCAGCACCCGCAGCTTAACAATGACCTGATCTCATGGGAGCAGGCCATTGACACAGTCGTCCAAGTCCTCAAACCTTTGAAGGATTTAAAGCGCACCAACAGGATCGGCGTCCTGGCTTCGGCGCAGTTGACCAATGAAGATCTTTTTGTCATCCGTAAATTTTTTAAAGAGACCCTAAATGGCGCGCATCTTGACTTTAAGGTCTCTGAAAAACCTGGCGACAGCGATGATTTTCTGATGAAGGCGGACAAAAATCCAAATACCGCGGGTGCCGCGCAAATTATCCAGGTGTCTACGGACGCGGCCCAAATCGTGCAAAAGGCCAGGGCTGGCGAGATTGATCTGCTCTATGTTTTCGGCCATGATTTAGCCGCCCTTTATGGCAAAGAAGCCCTGTATCAAATTTCCAAAAACGTGAAGCTCTTTGTGTTCCAGGGCAGCAATGTCAACGGCAGTTGCAGCTACGCCCATTTGAACCTTCCCAGCAGCGTCTATGCAGAGAAGGCAGGCACCTTCACCAATTGCCAACAAAAAGTCCAACGGATTTGGCCGGCATTTTTGCCGATGGCTGAGGCCAAAGCCGATTGGGAGATCCTATCCTTGATCAGCGCCAAATTAGGTGCACCCATAAACTATAAAGATGCCCAAGAAATATTTAAAGATATAGCAGCCACCATCAGCCCCTTTTCCGAAATGACCTATGATAAAATTTCGGACAAAGGGATGGTATTAAAAAATCTGTCATCCTGAGCGAAGCGAAGGATCTAAAGGCATTGAGATTCTTCGGCTTCGCCTCAGAATGACAATGAAACTTGATAGAAAGTTGAAGTTATGCCCGACATCGCCATCAAAGCCATTCTTAGCGCCGGAACCCTCTTCATCATGTTTAACATCGCCGGCCTCCTGACCTGGGTCGAGCGCAAACAAAGCGCTGTGATGCAAGACCGCATAGGTGCTAACCGCGCCTCCATTTTTGGCCTCAAGGCCATGGGCCTGTTCCACGCCCTTGCCGATGTGCTTAAGATGCTCAGCAAAGAAGAATTCATCCCTGCCGGTGCCAATAAATTTTTGTTTAACTTGGCCCCCTATCTGTCCGTCATTTTCGCGCTGGTCGGTTTTGCAGCCATCCCCATCGGCGGCGAGTTGATTATAGGCCATCATTCCATCCAACTGCAGGCAGCCAATCTTAACATCGCCTTGATTTTCATCTTTGCCATGATGTCCATGGGCGTTTACGGTGTGGTCCTGGCTGGTTTCTCGTCGAATAATAATTACGCTTTTTTAGGTGGCATGCGGGGAGCGGCCCAGATGATCGCTTACGAAATCACCATGGGATCGGCCATCATGGGCGTGATCATGGTCTTTAATACTCTTGATCTTCAAGCCCTAGACGTCGCCCAAGGAGCGTACATGTTTGGCGGCTGGCTTCCTAAATGGGGTGTTTTTGTCCAGCCAGTGGCGTTTTTCTTATTCCTGACCGCGGCCACCGCTGAAACCAAACGCACGCCCTTTGACCTTCCCGAGGGAGAATCCGAAATCATCGGTTATTTCGTGGAATACAGCGGCATGAAATTCGGTATGTTCTTTTTAGCAGACTTGGTTGAAACCGTGCTGGTGGCCGCATTGATGACGACCCTATTTTTCGGCGGATGGCAGGTGCCCTTTCTGCACCCGGACGGGTTTTATTTCCCGTGGGGCGGGCATATCGCGATGAGCAATTTACCTGTGGTTATTTTAGGTGTTCTGTCGTTTTTTACCAAGGTCGCCTTCTTTATCTGGGTCCTCATGGCAGTCCGCTGGACCCTGCCCAGATTTCGCTATGACCAACTGATGAATTTAGGATGGAAAATTTTATTACCTGTGTCGCTAATTAACATAGCCGTCACCGCGATTGTGATTACTCTTTTAGGGTAAAATTTATAATTTTTTGTCATCCTGAGCGTAGCGAAGGATCTTTAGATTCTTCGGCTTCGCCTCAGAATGACAATAATGCTTGATATGGAGTTTAATTTAATGGAAAACCCAACCGAAAATCGCCGCAAAGAACTAGAAAAATACTTCGACCCCAAAGGCGCCTTTGCCTCTTTGCGCGTCTCCCAAATGAAGCGCGCCTGGAAACAAGACAACAGGCGGGAATTGAATTTCTGGGAAAACACCTATCTGCCCATGCTCTTTAGCGGCGTCTACCTGACGTCCAAGCATTTCTTTTACAATGTCTTTTTCCATATCCTACATCTCGTCGGCCTATGCAAAGAAACCAAGGGTGCCGTCACCTATCAATATCCGGAAATGCCGCGCCCCTTATCGTCACGCCTAAGGACCCGCCATCGCCTCACCAAGCGAGAAGACGGTTCACCCCGATGTGTGGCCTGCATGATGTGCGAAACCGTGTGCCCTGCCCGCTGCATCGAGATCACCGCGGCCGAGCATCCAGACCCCAATATCGAAAAATACCCCGCTGAGTTCATCCTGGATTTGGGCAAATGTGTCTATTGCGGTTTTTGCGTTGAAGTATGCCCCGAAGACGCCATCCGCATGGACACCCAAAAACTCAACATCGCCGAATACTCCCGCGAAAGCATGATCTATAACAAAAAACGTTTGATGGACGAGTAGGTAATAGGGGACAGCGCCCTATTTCTTTACGAAATAGGGCGCTGTCCCCTATTACCCATTTGACTACCATGGTAAAATAAAGATGTGAGTATAAGAAGGAGGCATCGCCATGGACACGCGTAATTCTGACGAAAAAATCTTAGACAGTTATTCCCAGGCAGTAAGCGGGGTTTTCCAAAAAGCCTCATCCGCGGTTGTGTACATTGAGGTCAAGCACCAGGGCCAAGGGAGCGGATCCGGGTTTGTTTTTACGCCGGATGGCTACATTATCACCAACAGCCACGTGGTGCATGGGGCCCGGCGCATTGATGTTTGTTTTGTGGATGGCCGCCGGATAGAAGCCCAATTGATCGGGGATGATCCGCATTCAGACCTGGCAGTCATCCACGTAGGCCTGCATGATTTGAATTTCCTTCAATTGGGGGATTCCAGCCGCTTGCGTGTGGGGCAAATCGCCATCGCTATCGGGAATCCTTACAGTTTCCAATGCACACTCACGGCAGGTGTGGTCAGCGCCTTGGGCCGTTCCATGCGCTCACAATCCGGACGGTTGATGGAAGAGATCATCCAAACAGATGCAGCGCTCAACCCTGGCAATTCAGGCGGGCCTTTGCTTAATAGTTCGGCTGAAGTGATCGGTGTGAATACGGCCTCAATCCTGCCGGCGCAAGGGATCTGTTTTGCTATTCCCGTCAATACCGCGAAGTTTATCGCCACCGAACTCATGCGTAGCGGCCATGTCCGTCGGGGATTTATCGGGGTCATGGTCCAGAATGTGGCCTTGCCCAAAGGCTTGGTCCATATGGGCAAAATCCCTGTTGAATCAGGGGTGAGCATCACCAGCCTTGAGCGCGGCAGTCCTGCCGAGCGTTTTGGTTTGCGGGTAGGGGACGTGATAGTCGGGATGGATGAGCAATTAGTGGCTTCTATCGACGATCTTCATAAACTATTGGCCAAATTTGCCATTGGACATGAATACAAGTTGACGGTGATCCGTGATTTTGAAAAGATCATTGTCTCCATTGTGCCCATTTAGGGCCTCAGAGCCGGGCTGTTGCCATAAAAGTGACAACGATCAAGAAAAAAACGATCATCTGCATGGTATGGGGATCGCAAATTATCTTGATAAGATCTTCCATCGCCAGATCCTCCTAAACACAAGTTTAGCATATTTCCGGGGCCTTGCCCAATTTTGGCGAACGACGGGTGACAGAGAATAGTTCGACGAGGAGCATTTCATGGTGTATACTTAAGCTTTCGTCCAACTTTTAAATAAGGAGTTTAATTGTATGCCATTCATGAACCAAAAAATCAATATTATTTTGGGCAGTTTACTCATTTTAGGGATTTTTGCCCCTAGCCCCGCGCAATCAAAACCGTTTGAGAAATTTTATGTTTATAAGGACAAGCCTTCCCCGAGCCATTTTGCGGCATCCGGATTTATGCCCGACGGCAGGTGTGTGGCGATCAACGATGTGTGGGTCGATAATTGCCAGGGCAGCCGGAGCTGCATCAAACTTCAATTTGACAGGGATTGTACAGCCACCAGCACCGGTTGGGCCGGGATTTTCTGGCTTGAGCCTGCTAATAACTGGGGGGATGTCAAGGGCGGTTTTAATTTAACAGGGGCCCAAAAGCTGGTTTTTGGGGCCAGGGGTGAAAAGGGTGGCGAGGTCGTTACCTTTAAAATGGGCGGTGTCGGGATGGGGCATCCTTATCCTGATTCTGATTCAGCGTCGAGCGGCCCCATCGTGCTCACGAAGGATTGGAAAGAGTATTCCATAGACCTGACAGGTAAAGACCTTTCGCATATTATCGGCGGCTTTGCCTGGGTTGGCACGGCCAAGGAAAACCAGTCCAATATCACGTTTTATGTGAAAGATATTTATTACAATTGAGTCAGGGAAAAGGAGAAAATTATGATCTGTAATATTTTAGTTGTTCTCGCTGTAATTATTATTGCCTTAGTTATTGTCGTTTCCATGCAAGCCAATGATTTTTGTTACACACGCTCCCTGGTCATCACAGCCCCGGTCGCAAAGGTGTTTGCCCAGGTCAATGATTTTCACAATTGGGCGGCGTGGTCCCCGTGGGCCAAACTTGATCCGGATGCGAAGAATACCTTCGATGGCCCCACCGCCGGGACAGGGGCTATTTTTAAATGGTCAGGCAATAACAATGTCGGCGAAGGGACCAATACGATCATCGAGAGCAGCCCTGGCGAATTGATCAGGATCAAACTCGAATTCTTAAAACCCTTTAAGGCCACCCATACCGCGGAATTTAAATTCAAGACTGAAGGCCAGCAAACGATTGTCACATGGAGCATGTTCGGCAAGAATAATTTTATGGGCAAGGCCATGGGCCTGTTCATGAATTGCGATAAAATGATCGGCGGCCAATTTGACAAGGGGCTAGCCAGTTTAAAAGAAGTGTCAGAATTATGAACCTAAAAAATATCTTCCTTTGCGACGCCGCAACAGCAAACCCTGACAATACTTTTTCAGTCTTGCGCGGGGGGATTTCCACCTTGAATCTCTCCATCCCCCATAACGGGGATTTGTCCCAACTGCCCCCTTTTCAGTTGACCTTGGTGGCCACCATCGAATTGGAAGTTACAGAAATGGGACGAGTACATAATGTGGAACTTAGCTTTATGGATATCGACGGCCAAAAAGTCCTGCCGGATATCCGTGCCAATTTTCAAACCCCCCATAGCCCCAGAAAAGGGTATTTTAATTTGATACTCAACTCCTTGCTTAAGATCAACAAACCAGGCGAGTATTGTTTCTATGTAAACGTTGATGGGCATGAGCTTGGGACCCAGCCTTTGACAGTACTATTCCATCAATTACAAACTCCCTAAAAAAATTCCAGGTATTCATTGTTCGATAATAATTTTTAGCTTAATATATTTAATAGTTTAATATTAAGCCTAAAATTTATATCAACAGCTGGGAATCCATTGAAAAAATCCTTAATGGTTTTGGCCGCGAGTGTCTTCATCTGCCTTTCGATGAAAGACAGCTATGCCGCTTTACCTCGGGTCGCGCCGGGCCAGGACCTTGACGCCCAAGCGGAGCGTTTTAGGCAGGAATATTCCATCGAGAAGCGCGAGCGCGATCTAAAAATAAAAAAAGCGCTGATCGAAGTCCAGGAAGAGGAAAAAGCATCCGCTGCCCCAGGGACTTCATTTGTCCTGCACGACGTCCATATTATCGGTTCAACGGTCTATTCTCCCCAAAATTTAAGTTTTATCTGGGCACCTTACCTGGATAAAAAAGTCAATTTCGATGACCTTAATAATATTGTTAAACTGATCAAACGCGTCTACAAAGACATGGGTTATCTGACGACCACGGCCTTCCTGCCGCCCCAGGACGTCCAGGATGGCAATGTCCTCATCCACGTGGTCGAGGGCAAGCGGGGCAATTTAAAGATCGAGGGCAACAAGTATTTCAGCACACCGTCCATCGCCAAATATTTCCATACCTTCCGGGGAGAAGTCATGGACATGGGGGACATGGAGCGCGACCTGATGCGTTTGAATAATAGCAAGGATTTAAACATCAGCTCGGTGCTGACGCCAGGGACTACTCCCGAAACTGTGGACGTGACCTTAAAAGCGACGGAAACGATGCCGTACCATGTTTCCATAGGAACGGACAATCAAGGCAGCCGGTTGACGGGAAGATATAGGAGGATCATTGCTTTGGATGATTCCAACCTGACAGGCAACGAGGACAATCTCTCCATCAATACAACCTATACCGACCTTTCGTCCGGCGAGTATTTATCTTACCAGTTGCCGGTGGGGAGCTACGGGATAAAATTAGGTTTGGACGCCGGGTATTTCCAGGGCAAGCTGGGGCAGGAATATAAACCTTTTGACGTCGTTAATTACACGGAATTTTACAACCCCAACGCTTCCTTCGAGCTCTATGAGGCCCAGGACGCCCAGGTCAATCTCCGTTCAGGGATGAAGATTGAGCACATCCACAAAAAGCAAGGCATGGACACCGTTACCGACGAGGATTTGCGCATCCCCTCCCTGGGCCTAGACGCCATCAAGACAGATTCGATGGGGCAGACCACCTTTTCACCTGAATTAAGTTTTGGCACCTCAGGATTTTTAGGGGCCTCAAAACGGGACAATTCCTTTTCCAGCCGCCCGGGCGTCGACGGATATTTCACCAAATATGACCAATACATCAGCCGCAACCAGAGCATGCCCTGGGGTTCGTATTTGGTCATCAGGTCCCAGTTCCAGGCCGCTTCACACACCCTGCCCACCTCTGAACAATTGCAATTAGGCGGGGAAAGTTCTGTCCGGGGATATCCCGAAGGGGACTATCTGGCGGACATCGGCGCTGATTTGGACACGGACTGGTATTTCCCGTCGTATTTTATCCCATCCTCAATGCAATTTTTTGGGACCAGCCTCAGGAACGACATAGAGCCTTTTGTTTTTTATGACATGGGGGGCGGCAAGTTGATCAAGGCCAACAGCGGCGAGCGCCGAGACCAATACCTTTCAGGCGTCGGGGCAGGCATCAGGATACGCATCAAGGGCAATATGTACCTCAAATTAGAATGGGCCTATCCCACGGGCGACAAACCCATCCGCGGCACCGGCCCCTCGACCTTCGATGTGTCCTTCCAGGCGGGGACGTAAAAAAATATTAAAAAGTATTTCCATTAATAATAAATTTGGTGTAAATTAATAACATCACTCAATTAATATGAACAAAAATTTATTTATTTTTATGTCCGCTTATTACTCAGGGAGAACCGTGCATGCGGGTGTGCTCAAGCACACATAAGCAGTCGCCTCCAACCTTAATCCGACCTTCGAAACCCCAAGCAAACGCTTCCCAACAGAACCTAAACTTCATAAGTACTATATATTTACTGAATTTACGTAATTCTTTTTTAAAATACTCTAAATTCTTTACAGTTCTTTTATGTTTTAATTTATCCTTTATATCTATAGCCCTTGCCTTGCCCCAAGGGGCCACGGTGGAATCCGGCTCTGCCACCATCACCTCCCCCAACACCAACACCTTAGACATCACAGCGGCCAATAATACCATTATTAATTTCAGTTCTTTTAATATCGCCAAGAATGAGACCGTTGATATAACCCTGCCTTCCAACGCATCGAGCTTGCTGGCCCGTGACATTGGCGGCAATCAAAGCCAGATTTTCGGTTCTTTGATGTCCAACGGGACCCTGGTTTTCACCAATCCCAACGGGGTCTTCTTCGCCCCGTCGGCCAATGTCCATGTTAATAATTTCATCGCTTCAAGCCTGGACATCGATTCCAATAATTTTATCAACGGCAATTATGTTTTTGAACACACCCCCAATGCCGCCTATGGCCAGGTTTCCAATGAAGGAAACATTACAGCCAAGAACCTTGTTTTGCAGGGAAGCTCGGTCAATAATTCCGGAGATATCCAGGCCGTGGTTGGGACAGTGCACCTGGTTTCCGGTGACCAGACAACAGTGAGTTTTGATCCTCAAGGCCTGATCAAGGTGGCTATCAATAAACAAACCACGGGCAAGCAAGCAGGGGTCAAGAGCGCGGTTTCTAATTCAGGTCAGATCGAGGCAGCGCGCGTGGTCATGGAAGCCCAAACGGCGGGTGATATTTTTGAAGATGTCATCAATCAAACAGGGGAAGTAAAAGCAACACAAATGGTTAATGTGAATGGGGTTATAAAGATTGTGGCCAATGGCAATGTGCAGGTTTCCGGGGATTTACAAGCACCCGCAGGCAAAATCGAGCTGTCCAGCACCGAACGTTCCTTGCGTATTGACCAAGCCTTGAGCCTGGCAGCCCAAGAAATCAGCATTAAAGCCGCCCGGGACATCAAAATCAACGCCGCCCTCCAAGCCGCGGCACAGGTAATGACCATCAAAGCCAAGAACAATATAATTGTTAAAGCAAACATTACCAATGATTTAGGGAATTTAAGCTTATTGGCAGATAGCGATTTGGACGGCATAGGCGCATTTCTTCAGGCACCGGGTACCCTTATTAAGACAACGACTTTTGGTGATATCACGATCAAAGGTTCAGGTGCAAGTACTATTGCCAATGTTAAGTCAGCAGGCAATATAACGTTTGCTCCAAGCAAAGTTGTAAGCATAGCCCAGCAGCCTAATTCTCTTGTAGTGGCAGCGAAGTCAGTGTTTATAAATAAGGGAACGACCCTTAACGCCGGCAACTCTTCCTATATAATAGGCCAAAACTGGCAGAATGACGGCAATTTCAATGCCCAATCTTCCCAAGTGATCCTGACCGGCCCCTTGGATGCCCAAGTGCTGGGAAGCACCAATTTCAATGACCTGATCATTGATCCTAACTTAAACCTTAATGTCATTGTAAGCGCAGGCAAGCAATCCCTTATCCAGCATGGAGTCTATGCTCCTTCCCCAGCAGAAGAAAATCCTACGGCTATTTCCAAGAATGTCAGTTTTGATTCCGGCGCTACCCAGACTGTTGGAGGGGCGCTGATTGTCCAAGGGGGTTATGGCAAGCTGGTGAATATCAATTCCACCAGCACCAGCATTTCCTGGAAATTAAACATTTTGGGGGATTATTCCATTGACTATGCCAGTATTCAGAATACAACCAATGTTAATACCACCGGACCACCGATTGAACCGTTGCATACACAGAATTTGCTTGGTAATTCCGGTTTTGACTTTTCAAATGCAGGTCCAGTATGGATAGGCAGTTCACAAGACTTAAATTGGTCTGATCCCAACAATTGGGATGGCGGATTTGTCCCGGGTGTGGGAGATTACGTCATCCTGAGCGCAGCGAAGGATCTTAAGACGCATTTAGATTCTTCGGCTTCGCCTCAGAATGACGACAGCATCATCGACCCCGCCTTCTTGGGCACCATCGCTGGTCTAGTCATCAAGCCCTCTTATACAGGGACCTTGATTTTTGAGCGCCCCTTGTATCTGGCAGGCCCCAAGGCTTCAGTGCTTTCGGGAAAGCTGTATTCTTCACAAAGCATTCAAATCACAAGTTTGAGTGATATCATCTTTGCCGGCCCGACCTTTCTGCAAGCACCGGTGATCAGCATTGTCTCCAATAACAATATTTATGTCAACGCTGATATTAATGTCCAATCTGGCAATATAATCTTCCTGGCAGATGCTGACAAAGATGGCCACGGCGCATTTATCCAGGCGCCGGGGACAACTATTTATTCCCTCCCCCTCGGTGGGGAGGGTAAGGGAGGGGGGAACATAAGCATTCAAGGTTCCGGACAGAATTATCTGGGCAATATTAACAGTGCAGGGGACATCACCTTGAAACAGGGCAGCACTAACCAACCCCCTCTTTTTTATAAAGAGGGGGCAGGGGGAGTTCTTAATATAACCACACAAGGCTCCTTTGAAATCTCCCCCAACGTCACACTTAACGCCGGCAACACGCAATTTAATATCGGCGGCAACTGGATCAATGAGGGGACATTCAATCCCCAATTCTCGACAGTCAATTTAACAACCAACAAACCAGCAGAAATCATCGGGGACAATAGTTTTTATAATTTGGATGTCCAGGTCCCTGGAAAGACAATCAAATTCGACACCATTGCCGCGATCAATGTCATCAATGCGTTAGCCATCGTCGGTGGTTACGGGAACCTACTGACCCTGGAATCACTAAACCCAGGCCAGCAATGGTCGATTGCTCCACCCGTCAACAGCGATATCGAATACGCGCTGGTGGGTGATGCTAACAGTATCCGCGGGCCACCGCTTGCCACCTTACATAGCGATTCTTTGGGCAACAACACCAATTGGAACATCGACCCTTACTGGGTCGGGGCGGGCGGAGACAATAATTGGTCCACCGGTACCAATTGGGATTCAGGAACAGCCCCCATTGCCACCAGCGTCGTCACCTTTGACGGCACCTCCCACGGAGTTGGTGGCGCTTCCCCTAACAAAAACGCAACCATCGATACAGCCTTCACCATCACCTCCCTTACTATCAACGGCTATACCGGCACGATCACCCAAAGTGCCAATCTAACCATCACCGGCGCCTTTGCCCAAACCAGCGGTACCTTTACCTCGAACCATTCTGATACATTCTCAGTCGGTGGAAGTTTTTCTGTTCCCTATACCGGTAACGGCACCTTCACCCGTTATTCCGGCACCGGCAGCAGCGGCTCTCATTATCTTATTTACGATGTTTACGGCCTTCAAGGGATGGAAGATAATTTAGGGGCCTATTTTGATCTGGCCAATAATATCAACGCCACAACCACGACCAGTTGGAATGGTGGGGTCGGTTTTGTACCGGTTAGCGACAGCACTAATAAGTTTGCCGGAACATTTAATGGCGCAGGCTATTCCATTTCAAATCTTTTTATCAACGACACCAGTGATTTTTACGTTGGTCTTTTTGGATTTATTGGATCAGCAGGTACAGTCACCAATACAGGGCTTGTGAATGTTAACATGATAAGCACGTACAGCGGCAATTTACTGGGTGGCTTGGCAGGAAAAAATAACGGGACAATCACTAATTCGTATTCAACCGGTACTTTAGGTGATTATGGTCAGGCTAGCAGCTCTGGGGGTGGTTTGGTAGGATTTAATAATACCGGAACAATCAGTAATTCCTATTCAACGGCCAATGTGTACGCTGATTCCGTAGCAGGAGGGCTTGCAGGTCAAAATTATGAAACTATCACGGATTCTTACGCAACAGGGAATGTAAGTGCCAGCGCTTACGGAGGCGGTGCAGGGGGGTTTGTCGGAATAGATGGAGGCACCATTACCAACTCTTATGCAACAGGAAACGCAACAAACAATGCTGGTTCTAGTGCTGGAGGGTTTGCCGATCAAGTGGCCAATGGCATTATTTTAAATAGTTATGCGACAGGAAATGCGCATGGCACGGTGGCTGGCGGTTTTTCAGGGTATGTTTTCGGTTCTTCTCATATTACGGATTCTTTTTCATCAGGGACCGTAAGCGGATCATCTTCTTTGGGCGGATTTGTTGGGAACGACGATGCCAGCAATACCTACACCACTGATTATTGGAACACTGACGTCAACGGCGGTCGCACCAGCTCAGGCGCAGGTGCTTTAACAGGTGTCACCGGTGAAACCACCAGCTGGCTACAGACGCAGGGCAATTATCCCGGCGGTTGGAATTTTTCCACCACCTGGTTTATGCCCAGCACCAGCTCCTATCCTGATTTATTAGGTGTATTTGACATCTGGACAGCGGGCTCACCGGGCAATTGGTCGACGGACGGTAACTGGAGCAATGGGGTGCCGACTTCAGCCACCAGTGTTCTTTTTAATTCCGCCCACACGACAAATGCCACCATCGACTCCTCTTTTACCGGCGGCTCCGTCGGGCAGGTCCTCGTCACCAGCGGTTACAGCGGCACCATCACCCAGTCCCATGATTTAAGCGTCATCGCCAACTTCGCCCAGTACGGGGGCACCTTTACCGGGGACACGACGCATGCATTTTCCGTGGGGGGCAGCTTTTCCATTCCCTACACGGGCAACGGTACCTTCACCCGCTACACCGGCGCCGGCAATGGCGGCTCGCCCTATCTTATTTATGACGTCTACGGCCTGCAGGGCATGGAAGATAATTTAAGCGCCACCTTTGATTTGGCCAACAACATCGACGCCTCAGTGACGTTGAATAATAATTGGAACTCCGGCACAGGCTTTGAGCCGGTGGGGGACAGCACCAATAAATTTTCCGGGACATTTAACGGCGAGAATTTTACTATCAATAATTTGACCATTAATAATCCAGGCACGGATTATCAGGGATTGTTCGGCTATCTTAACACGGCGACCGTCAGCCATGTAGGCCTGGTCGACGCCAATGTGAGCGGGCAGAACCAAGTCGGCGCCCTGGCGGGATACACTTTTACTTCCGCCATCTTTAATTCTTTTTCCACAGGGGCAGTGACAGGCTCTGCGGCCTTTGTCGGCGGGCTGGTGGGGCATAATAATCATTTTTCATCGGTCAACGATTCTTATTCCACAGCAACGGTGAGCGACAGCGCGGGCAATACCGTGGGCGGCCTGGTGGGATGGAACAATTCCGGCACCATCAGCAATTCCTACGCCACAGGCACGGTCAGCGGTTCCGCTACCGTCGGTGGTTTGGTTGGGCGCACGGATGACACGGTGATCAATTCCTATGCTACGGGAAATGTCAGTGTCACGGCTGGCTCAGCTTTAGCCGGCGGCCTGACAGGGTGGAACCATGGCGGGGAAATCGCCTATTCCTACGCGACAGGGACGGTCACGGCCAGCGGCAGCAATAGCGCGGTGGGCGGTCTGGCCGGGGAAAGCACCAATTCCGGAGAAATTGATGATTCTTACGCCACAGGAGCTGTCACTGGAGCCAGCGGCGGGACAACCTATGTTGGAGGGTTAGTGGGGTATAACACAGGGACCATCAACCAATCGTATTCCGTCGGTGCCATTGGTGGTCCGGCAGGCCATCAAGGAGGTTTTCTCGGCTTAGACAGTTCCGGCGTATATTCCAATAATTTTTGGGACACCACCGCCAGCGGTACCAGCGACGGCGTCAACGGCGGCAATATCGCCAATGTCACCGGCGATGACACTCCGACCATGCAAACCGAAGCGACCTTTACCTCTGCAGGTTGGGACTTTAACGGGCTTTGGACCATCGCAGCCAGCCAATATCCCATCTTAATCTGGCAGGGCATGACCTATTCTTCCGTCGCCAATGCCTGGGAAATTGTCAATGTCAATCAGCTTCAATTCATGGGATATGACCTGGGAGACAATTTTATCCAGGTCAATAATATCGATGCCTCAGCCACGTCGGGATGGAATTCCGGCGCCGGGTTTGTTCCTATAGGCAATGATGGAGGCAGTCCCTTTAGCGGCACTTTCAATGGTCAAGGGTATACTATCAGTGGTTTAACCATAAATGATAATGGAGACTCAGAGGGATTAATTGGTGAGAATACAGGCACTATTAGTAATGTTGGATTGACGGGAGTTAACATTACAAACAACAGTTCTTATGTTGGCGGTCTGGTAGGCTATAACGATGGAACAATCAGTAATTCTTTTGTGACAGGAACGGTAGGTGGAAGTGCTGGGAATATAGGCGGATTGGCGGGAGCCGGTAATTCTGGAACGATTACCAATTCTTATTCAACAGCGACAGTCAGTGGAGTTGGTAGTAGCGCTGTCGGTGGATTGATAGGCGCGTATAATCATGGAGCGATCAGCAATTCTTTTGCGGCAGGTAGCGTGACTGGGAGTAGTGGAAGTAATAAAATTGGCGGCCTGGCGGGGGAAATATATACAACAACTATCAGTAATTCTTATGCAACAGGGAATGTGAGCGGTGATGGTGATTATGTAGGCGGTTTGGTAGGTTATACAGATTCAAGTACATCCATTAGCAATTCTTACGCGACAGGAAATGTATCAAGTTCAGGCAATAATTACATAGGAGGACTGTCTGGATATAATACTGGAACAATCACCGAATCCTATTCTATCGGCACCGTCAGCGGCAGCAACAGCGGGTATAAGGGTGGGTTGATTGGCCAGGATTCTTCGGGTGTTTATACCGATGATTATTGGAACAGCAGCATCAATGGCAGTCTTAACAGCGGGGGTGCAGGCGCCTTAACAGGAGTTGCCGGGCACACCACCGCCTGGATGCAAAGTGCTGGCAATTATCCCGGGCCCTGGGATTTTGGCGCGACTTGGCACATCACCGGCACGGATTATCCCCGTTTGCAAGCAACGGGTGATTTGTGGATCGGCTCCGGCAATTGGTCCAGCCCTGCCAACTGGAGCAACGGCGAGCCCGTGGCCGCGACACCGGTTGATTTTAACGACTATAGCGTTTCTGATTCAACCATAGACACGGCCTTTAGCATCGCCTCCTTTAACATGACCAAGGGCTACACCGGCACCATCACCCAGGCCGCCAATTTAGCGCTCAGCGGCAGTTTCGATGAAACCGGCGGCGGGACCTTCACTTCAGACCCGACCTATACCTTCACCGTTGGCGCCAGTTTTGCTGTTCCAGTCAGTGGCCAGGGTGTTTTCACCCGATATAACGGCAGCCCCAACACTATTTATGACATTTATGGATTGCAAGGGCTTACAAGTAATCTGGTCTCAGCGGTATTAAACAATGATATTAATGCCACTATTACCAATCAATGGAACCCCAATGGCCAAGGCGGATATTTTGGTTTTTCGCCGATAGGAGAATACCAAACAACACCTATTATTGGATCATTTGATGGTTATGGCCATACGATCAGTAATTTATATATCAATAATTACCCCACAAGTTCTAATCAGGTGGGTCTATTCGGTGAGGTCAATGGGGGGACTATTCAAAATGTAGGTCTGGTGAGCGCTTCTGTGAATGGAACAGGGGACGTAGGCGCTTTAATTGGAGCGACTTATCAAGCGGCGATCAATAATTCCTACGCGACAGGGACGGTGAGCGGCATAGGTTCTGTCAATGGAAGCATAGGTGCCGTAGGCGGCTTGGTCGGCATATTAGAATTTGGATCACTCAGCAATTCCTATGCCACAGTCTCAGTCACTGGTTATAATAATGGTCCTACTGGTGGCCTTGGCGGATTGGTAGGTAACAATGGCGGGACCATCAGCAATTCTTATGCCACAGGAACAGTGACAGGGGTCAGGGACGATCTTTATGCAGGCGGCCTCGCTGGGGTCAATCAAGCCATAATCACGGGCTCCTATGCTACAGGAGCTGTGTCAGGTTATGAATTCATAGGCGGTTTTGTAGGATTTAATTTTAATGGCGCCTTGATCAGAAATTCCTACGCGACAGGAAGCGTCAGCGGGACAACTGATATAGGCGGGCTGGTTGGGATGAATAATTATGATACAGGAACAAGCATCAGCAATTCCTACGCCACAGGGAACGTCAGCGGGACTGGTAATAATATAGGCGGCCTGGTAGGGTTGAATGATTATTTAATCAGTAATTCCTACGCGACAGGAAGCGTCGTCGGGGCAGGCAATGATGTAGGCGGTTTGGTGGGATTAAATAATAATAGCGCCAACGCCGTGGTCAGCAATTCCTACGCGACAGGGGAAGTGATTGGCAGCGGCACAGATGCAGGCGGCTTGTTGGGGTATAATAATGCCGGGATAGTAAGTTATTCTTACGCGACCGGGATTGTGATTGGTTATGGTGTTCAGGCAGTTGGCGGGCTGGTGGGGCAGAATACGGGAACAGTCAGCCATTCTTTCGCGACGGGAAATGTCATCGCGACCGGAGGAACGGGTAATGTTGGCGGGTTGGACGGTCTTGATACAGGCTCGATCAGTGATTCCTATGCTACAGGGAATGTGAACGACACAAATCCTGGCGGTGATTTTATTGGCGGCTTGGTGGGTCAAGAGGGCGGGACTATTTCAAATGCTTACGCGACGGGCAATGCCAGTTCCAGCAGTTCAGGTTATTATATCGGCGGCTTGGTGGGGTGGCTGCTCGCGGGGACCATTAATAATTCTTACGCCAGAGGCAATGAAAGCGGCAGCGGTGGCGGTTACGGCGGGCTGGTGGGGTATAACGAATTTGGAACAGTCAACAATTCTTATGCCACAGGCAGCGGCGGGGATGGTTTTGTTGGTTTAGATGATGCAGGCGTTTACAGCAATAATTTCTGGGACACCACGACCAGTGGTACCAGCAATGGTGTCCAAGGAGGCAATGTGGCCAATGTCACCGGGGAAGCAACAGCGGCGATGCAAACACAGGGCACCTTTACCGGAGCCGGATGGGATTTTACCATCACCCCTGTCTGGGTCATGCCCACGGGCGGAGGATATCCCATCTTGCAGGGGGTCACCAATGATATATGGTTGGGCACCACCAACGAACTTTGGTCAACAGCGGCGAACTGGAGCCTTGGCGCGGCACCGGCAAGCTATCAGAACGCCCTTTTTAATCTCACCAGCGCTGCCCAAGGGGCTGTCATTGATACTGACTTTACGATTAGCGGCATGGATATTGATTTGGGCTACACCGGCACCATTGCACAGACCAATACCAATCTCACAGTCACCGGAAATTATTACCAAGGCAATGCCAATGTGATCTCAAACCCTGCCAAGACCTTCTCCGTTACTGGAAGCTTCACTGTTCCTTATTACGGCATGGGCACCTTTAACCGCTTTGAGGGGCTGGGCCTCAGTGTTTCTCCCTACATTATTTATGACGTTTACGGCTTGCAGGGCATGGAAGATTATTTAAGTTCCTATTTTAATCTGGGACAGAATATCGTGGCGACCGTGACCAATCCAACCGCCGGCACCCCCGCGGGTCATAACTGGAACTCGGCGACTGGCTTTTCACCCGTCGGGGACAGTGTCAATCCCTTTAGCGGGATATTTAACGGTGAGGGTTATACCATCAGCAATTTATATATTAATCTCGCGACCAGTTATGTGGGATTATTTGGATATCTAACGACAGGGAGTGCTGTTAGCAATGTGGGGCTGATCGCGGGCTCAGTGACAGGTGTATTTTCTGTAGGATTCCTGGCAGGGCAGGATGATTCCGCGACAATTACCAATGCGTACGCAACAGGGACAGTGATCGGGAACACTTCTGTGGGAGGGCTCTTGGGGGGGTTGAATAATGGGACGGTTAATTATTCTTACGCCACAGGAAGTGTTAGTGTTGGCGGCAGCGGCAGCAGTGCCGGCGGGCTGGTGGGCAAGAGCCATGGGACGATCATGAACTCCTACGCCACAGGAAATGTCACGGGCAGTGGTGATTATATAGGAAGTGTCGGCGGACTGGTGGGGGGAAATGTCTATGGGCTGATCATTAATTCCTACGCGACAGGGACAGTGGCTTTTACAGGCACTAATAGCCTGGATTTGGGTGGCCTGGTGGGACAAACTGGCGGTGATGGTTGGATCATCAATTCTTACGCGACAGGCGCGGTGAATGGCAATGGCAATAATCATATCGGCGGACTGGTGGGTGCCAATGATATTTTGATCAGCAATTCCTACGCGACCGGCAATGTCACCGGAGGCGGCGGCAGTGATGGTGTGGGTGGCCTGGCAGGGTATAATGATAGCACTATCAGCAATTCCTATTCAGTGGGGGCTGTCAGCGGGGGTTCGGATCTGGGTGGTTTTGTGGGAGTGGATTCAGGAGGCGTCTATTCTAATAATTTCTGGGACACCACGACCAGTGGCACCAGCAATGGTGTCGACGGTGGGAATCTGGGGAATGTTACGGCTGAAACAGACGGCAATATGCAGGCCAGTGGCACCTTTACCGCTGCCACCTGGGATTTAAACGGCCTTTGGCAGATCGGCAACGGCCACAATGGCGGCTATCCTTATCTGGTCTGGCAATACATGACGTTTTCCAATATTGCCAATGCCTGGGAAATCGCCAATGTTAATGATCTTCAGTTCATGTCCTATGACCTGGGCGATAATTTTATCCTCGCCAACAGCTTTGATGCCTCTGCCACGTCGGGATGGAATTCCGGTGCTGGTTTTGTGCCGGTGGGTAATAACACCACTCACTTTACCGGAACGCTTAACGGCGAAGGCTACATCATCACCGGCCTGACCATTGATCTGCCCAGCACCGATTATGTGGGAGTATTTGGTTATCTCAGCCCAACAGCCAGCGTCAGCAATGTGGGGCTGTCGGGCGGTTCGGTGACTGGTCAGAATTTTACAGGCGCCCTGGCAGGGACAAATTACGGGACCATTAATAATGCCTATGAGACAGGCACCGTCGCTGGGCTTAATTATACAGGCGGACTGGTGGGGGATAATTATGGGGCGGTCAAAAATTCCTATGCCACGGGCACTGTTTCCGCGGCAGGTAACTTGGGTTATGAAGGAACAGGCGGGCTGGTGGGGGTCAATGAAAGTACGGGTTTAATCATTAATTCCTATGCCACAGGGTCTGTTTCCACCAGTGATTCAGTCTTAGGAGGGTTGGCGGGAGATAATGGGGGCACCATTGATAATTCCTACGCGACAGGTAATGTTGCCGGCGGAACCAGCGTATCTGATGTCGGTGGTTTAGTGGGCAAGAGCGAACCAACAGGTGTTATCAATGATTCCTATGCCACGGGATCTGTCACTGACACCGATGCCAGCGGCAGCGCCGGCGGTCTGGCTGGTCAGAATTATATTGGCATTATCAACGATTCTTATTCTACGGGAAGCACCAGCGGATCAGGAACTGTGGGTGGTTTTCTTGGTGAAAACCAGGGGACCTGTGTCGCTGATTTCTGGAATACCACGACCTCCGGCCAGGCCCATGGGGGTGGCGGCAATTCTGATATAGTGGGCGTCACCGGCAAAACAACAGCTAATTTGCAAAACGCGGGGACCTTCCCGGGTGTTTCCGGCTGGGACTTCAATGGTCTCTGGCAGATCACCAATGGCCAATACCCGCATTTGATCTGGAAGGACATGACCTATTCCGTGGCCAACAGCGCCTGGGAAATAGCCAATGTCAATCAACTGCAATTCATGGCCTATGATATTAATGACAATTTTATCCTCAATAACAGCTTCAGCGCCGCGGCCACATCGGGATGGAACTCCGGTGCCGGCTTTGTGCCGGTGGGGACATATGGGGCCACTACTTATTTTGGCGGAACCTTCAATGGTGAAGGCTACACCATCACCGGCCTGACCATTGATTTGCCAAGCTCGGATTATGTGGGATTATTCGGCTATACGTACAAATCGACAATTAGCAATGTAGGCCTGATAGGTGTCAGTATCAGCGGAAGAAATAATGTAGGCGCCTTGAACGCATGGAATATTGGAGGCACGGTTGATAATTCCTATGCCACGGGCACGGTCACGGATGATGGGAATGATGGCAATGATTTTACAGGCGGCCTGGTGGGTGCCAATTCCCAGGATGTTGTCAGCGGCCGGTATGGGATCGTTAATAATTCCTATTCAACAGCGAATGTCACGAACACTGGGGACGCTTATCTTGGCGGACTGGTGGGATATAATTCAACAGGAATAATCACCAATTCCTACGCGACAGGAAACGTCAACGATAGCACCAACAGCGTCCCGGACGGCGGCTTGGTTGGGTATAATCAGGGCGGAGGTATCATTATAGGTTCCTATGCTTCTGGAACAGTGAGCGGTTCTGATGCCGGGGGGCTGGTCGGAGAAATGGGTGTCGGCAACCCATCCATTAGTAATTCCTACGCGACAGGAAGCGTAACAGGAACAAATGCCGGCGGCAATGCCGGCGGTCTGGTGGGCTTTTTAAATGGGGCAACAATTACTAATTCCTATACAACAGGATCTGTCAGCGGCAGCGGTAATGTGGGAGGATTTATTGGAGTAAATTATGGGACGGACATTTATACAAATAATTTCTGGAACACCACGACCTCAAACCAGGCGCATGGCGTTAATGGCAGTGATGTCCCCGGCATTACAGGCAAGGCCACAGCCGCGATGCAGACACAGAGCACCTTTACCAACGCCGGCTGGGATTTTGTTAATAATTGGGTGATGCTGGCCTCCAGCACCTATCCTAAATTATTCAATACCATGGATGTTTGGGACGGGGTCGCGGGCGGGCTTTGGTCGAATGCGGCCAACTGGACTGCGGGAGTGCCGAGCTCCTCGAGCAATGTGGTCTTTAATTACACCAGCCCCGCAGATTCAACCCTGGACGGCTCCTTTGCCGGCACGGTGAATAATCTATATATCAATTACGGCTATTTGGGCACCAACACCGGCTATACCGGTACTATCACCCAAAGCTCTAATCTAACAGTCACCACTAATTTCAACCAAAGCTTCGGCACCTTCACTTCAAACCCGAATGACACCTTCACCGTCGGCGGCAGTTTCGATGTTCCGCTTAACGGCAACGGCTTTTTCACCCGCTACACTGGTGCCGGCAGCAGCGGCTCCCCCTACCTTATTTACGACGTCTACGGCTTGCAGGCCATCGAAGATAATCTCAGCGCTTCATTCCAGTTAAACAATAATGTCGATGCCACATCCACCTCAGGCTGGAACAGCGGAGAGGGCTTTGCGCCGATAGCAACAACCACCTATCCTATTGTGTTTTTGGGGACATTAAACGGTAATGGCTATATCATCAATAATTTCTTTATTGACCGGCCCAGCACCAGCGATGTGGGACTATTTACTCTTGTCATTGGAGCGGGGAATACTATTGAGAATTTGGGATTTGTGGGGGGAAGTGTTACGGGTGAAGATTATGTAGGCTTTTTGGCAGGGAGTTTCCAATCAGGAACGATTAATAATACTTTTGTCACGGGCAATGTATCTGGTGTTTCTAATGTCGGCGGTTTGGCTGGAGACAATATTGGGACGATCAGCAATTCCTACACAACAGGAACAGCGACTGCCGTTGATGATGGTTCAGGTAATGGTGGATACATAGGCGGTCTGGTGGGTCGAGAGGATGGCGGTGCAATTATCACCAATTCCTACGCGACTGGAGCAGTGACGGATAATAGTGGTAGTGCTGGTCATCAAGATGTCGGTGGCCTGGTAGGGGTTGCAGGTGGAATAATCAGCAATTCTTACGCGACAGGAACTGTCATTGGTAATGTTCAATATGGTTATGTCGGTGGCCTGGCGGGGATTAGTATCAGTGCAATAATCAGTAATTCCTACGCTACAGGATCTGTCAGCTCAACAAGCATCGTAGTAGGCGGCTTATTAGGGGACAATGATGGTGGATCGGTCAGCAATTCCTATGCTACGGGAAGTGTTAGCGGTGTCAATTCTGTCGGCGGCTTAGTGGGAAAGGCTGATAATAGCTCATCGATCAGTTATTCCTATGCCACCGGGGCTGTAAATGGCAATGGCAGCATAGATACAGGCGGCTTGGTGGGATGGAACAATTCCGGCACCATCAGCAATTCCTACGCGACAGGCACGATTACTGGCGGCGGTGGCAGCTCAAATGTAGGGGGGCTGGTGGGCTTGGTGACAAGCGGAACGATCAGCCATTCCTACGCGACAGGAAACGTCAGTGGCGCTGGCGGTAATGGCGGATTGGTGGGAACGGATAATGATACGATCAATTATTCCTATGCGACAGGGACTGTCACGGGTGCCAACAGCAGTAATAGTACCGGTGGATTGGTAGGATATGATAGTAACGCGGCGATCAACAATTCTTACGCGACAGGATCGGTCACTTGCGGGACCAGCTGTATTGGGGTGGGTGGCCTTGCAGGGGGGGACAATGCTTCAACAATCACTAATTCCTATTCCACAGGAAGTATCACCGTCGGCAGCGGGGCCTCGGATGTGGGCGGCTTTGTGGGGTATGTTAATGGCTCCAATGTTTATACGGCCAATTTCTGGGACACCACGGTCAGCAACACATCCAATGGCGTCAACGGCGGCAATGTGGCGGGTGTCACCGGTGAAATAACAAGCGCCATGAAGACCCTAAGCACCTTCACCACCGGCGGGGCAACGTGGGATTTTACTAATACCTGGACCCTGCCTGCCTCATCCTATCCCACCTTGCAGGGTGTCACCTATGATGTGTGGACAAGTGCTGCCGGCGGTAATTGGTCCACGGCAGGCAATTGGAGTTTGGGCATTGCCCCGTTAAGTTATGACAATGTCATTTTTAATTTCACCAGCCCCACCAATGCCAAAATCGATTCCAGCTTTACCGTGGCCAACATGATCATTGGTGTTGGTTACCCTGGCACCATCACCCAAAAGGCCGGGCTGACTGTGACCGGCAATTTTGACCAATTCAACGGGGACTTTAGCTCAGACCATACCGATACCTTTAGCGTGACAGGAAGCTTTTCCATCCCCACTGTCGGCAACGGATATTTCACCCGCTACACCGGCTCCGGCACCAGCTCTTCACCCTTCCTTATTTATGACGTTTACGGTTTGCAAGGCATGGAAGATGACCTAAGCGCGTCGTATAAATTAAATGGTTCTTTCAGCGCCGCGGCCACGTCGGGATGGAATTCCAGTGCCGGTTTTGTGCCCATCGGGAACAGTACGAATAATTTTACAGGGACATTTGACGGCAATAGTGACACCATCACGGGTTTGTATATTAATCTTCCTGTTGATACAAATAATGTGGGCTTATTTGGATATACAAGCAGTGCCAGCACCATTAGCAATGTGGGACTGGCAGGAGGTTCTGTAACTGCCCCTGGAAGCAGCGATTATATAGGCGATCTGGTGGGATATAATAATGGGACAATCAATAATTCCAACGCGTCAGGAACGGTGAATGGCAATGCCTTTTTGGGCGGCTTGGCGGGGGACAATGAAGGGACAATCAACAATTCCAACGCGTCAGGAATTATCAATGGCGGGGCTGCAGGAGGGCTGGTTGCGGTCAATCATGGAAGTATTAACAATTCTTACGCGACAGTGAATTTATCCGTGGGGGCCCAATCAGGCGGTTTGGTGGCACTTAATGGAGGGACAATCAGTAATTCTTACGCGACCGGTACTCTTAGTGCCGGTGCCCAGTCAGGCGGTTTGGTGGGGTTGAATTTTACAACGATCAATAATTCCTATTCAACGGTGAATGTGACCGGGAGCGGTAATGAAATCGGCGGTTTAGCGGGGAATAATCAGGGTAACATCACTAATTCCTACGCGACAGGGAATGTGAGCACAACAGGTGGTCGATTAGGCGGTTTAGTGGGATGGAATAATAGTGGACTTATCAGCAATTCTTATGCAACAGGAAGCGTGACTGGCAGCAATGGCAGTGTGGCCGTAGGCGGTCTTGCGGGAGAGAATTTGTATTTTGACATCATCGATTCCTACGCGACAGGAAATGTAAGCAGCGGCACCAGCAGTTATTGGGTAGGCGGCTTAGTAGGGTATAACAGCAGTGGTCCTATCAGCAATTCTTACGCGACAGGAAGTGTCACTGCCGGAAGTAGCAGTGGAGCAGTCGGCGGCCTGTCGGGGTGGAATGGGAATACTTCACCGATCACTAATTCCTATTCAACAGGGCACATCACCGGCGGAAGCGGCAGCACGGATGTGGGTGGGTTTGTAGGACTGGACGATCTTTCAAACACGTACTCTAATAATTTTTGGGACACCACGACCAGCGGCACAGCTAATGGTGTTGACGGGGGGAACGTAGGTAATGTCACCTCTAAGACAACGGCCCAGATGCAAACACAAAGCACCTTTACCACGGCCGGCTGGGACTTTAACGGGCTTTGGACCATCGCGGCCAGCCAATACCCTAAATTGATCTGGCAGGGCATGACCTATTCCTCCTCAGCCAATGCCTGGCAAATCGCCAATGTCAATCAACTGCAATTCATGGCCTATGACCTGTCGGATAATTTTATATTAGCCAACAGCTTCTCAGCCGCGGCCACGTCGGGATGGAATTCCAGTGCCGGGTTTATCCCCGTTGGAAACGCGACAACAGCTTTTACGGGAACATTTAATGGCGAAGGCTACACCATCACCGGCCTGACCATCAGCCGCTCGACCACGGATTATCAAGGATTATTTGGTTATAATGAAGGGACTATTAGTAATGTTGGCCTGATAAGCGCCAACGTCAGTGGCCAGAATTATGTCGGCGGCCTGGTGGGGGACAATTACTATCAGCCTACCCTTGGTGTGATTAAAAATTCTTATGTGACAGGAACAGTCACCGGCAGTGCTAGCAATATTGGTGGACTAGCAGGCGAGAATGATGGCAGTATTTATAATTCTTATTCTACAGCGACAGTGACGGGTACTGCTTCTGACAGCCAGGTAGGAGGCTTGGTGGGAGATGATAACGGGACAATCTATAATTCCTACGCGACAGGGACTGTCAGCGATAGCGGAGGCACTCATGTAGGCGGACTGGCAGGTGAAATTGATTTTGGAACAATTAGCAATTCCTACGCGACCGGAAACGTGAATAGTGGTGCTTTTGCTGTTGGTGGCTTGGTGGGAGGGATATTTGATGGGGGCACGGTCAATAATTCCTATGCGACAGGGAATGTGGCGAGTAATGGTGGCAGTGATGGGGTGGGGGGGCTGATAGGGTATGTGAGTGCTGGAACAGTTGATAATTCTTTTTCTACGGGTACAGCGACTGGGACAAGTCATGTGGGAGGTTTTGTTGGTTTAAATGGCGCATCAACCTATGCCAATAATTTTTGGGACACCACGAGCAGCGGCACAGCTAACGGTGTCCAAGGCGGCAATGTGGCCAATGTCACCGGCGAGATAACAGCCAATATGAAAACCGCGAGCACCTTTACCACGGCCGGCTGGGACTTTAACGGGCTTTGGCAGATCAACGCGGCGCAATACCCGCATTTGATCTGGTCTGATATGACGTATTCCACAGCCAACAATGCCTGGGACATCTCAACGGTCAATCAACTGCAATTCATGGCCTATGACCTGGCGGATAATTTTATCCAGACCGGCAATTTTTCTGCCGCAGCCACGTCGGGATGGAATTCCGGGGCTGGGTTTATTCCAATTGGAAATGCCAACGTTATTTTTACGGGAACATTTAATGGACAAGGGGATACCATCAGTGGTCTTTATATTAACGCTGGATACTTTTCGGGATTATTTGGTGTGAATGGAGGAACCATTAGCAATGTGGGATTAGTCGGAGGAAGCGTGAGTGGAGGTGAATATGTAGGAGGTTTGGCGGGACAGAATTCATCAGGAACTATCATCAATTCCTACGCGTCAATAACAGTGACAGGCAGTAGTACCGAAGTAGGCGGCCTGGTGGGATATGAAATTGACGGAACGATCAGTAATTCTTATGCGACAGGGACAGTGACTGGTAGTAGTAATACTGTAGGCGGCTTATTAGGGTTTAATGATAATGGATCGATCAGCAATTCTTATGCGACAGGATCTGTGAGTGGAGAAGGTTATGTCGGCGGCTTGATAGGTCAGAATGTGGATAGTGGCAGGGTCAACAATTCCTATGCGACGGGAAATGTAAGTGGTAGCGGCAATAATGTTGGCGGCCTGGTGGGGGTTAATGCCGGGACGATCAGCACTTCCTACGCGACGGGGAATGTGACTGATTCAGGAAGCGGTATTGAAGTAGCTGGTTTAGTTGGGACTAATGTTAGTAATATCAGTGATTCCTATGCAACTGGAAACGTAAGTAACAGTGGTGGTGAATTAACAGGCGGCCTTGTGGGGCAGAATTTCTTTGGAACAATCAGTAATTCCTATGCGACAGGGACAGTGAGCGGAGGAGATAATGTAGGAGGATTATTAGGACAAAATGATGGTGTGGTCAGCCAATCTTATGCAACAGGGAATGTAACAGGCACTGATGCGGGCGGATTGGCAGGGTCGAATTATAATACGCTTAACAATACTTATGCAACAGGAACAGTGACCAACAGCGGAAATAATACCGGCGGTTTGGTGGGATACAATGTTGGTGGAGCAATTATCCATTCCTACGCCGCAGGCGTTGTCAGCGGGAGTGGTTCTCATGTCGGTGGTTTGGTGGGTTTAAACACATCAGGCATCTATGTCGGCAATTTTTGGGACACCACGGTTTCCGGCCAATCACATGGCGTTGACGGCGGCAATGTGTCCAATGTCACTGGTGACGTAACAGCCACGATGCAAACGCAAGCACCCTTTATCAACGCGGGCTGGAATTTCCTTAATGTTTGGCTTTTCCCGGGCGGCACCTATCCGCTTTTGGCCAATATGCCGGCAGAAGCCACCGTTGATGAAATATGGATCGGTTCCGGGCTTTGGTCCAACCCAGCTAATTGGAGCCTAGACCTGGTTCCCGGGGCCAGCACCGACGCTATTTTTGACAGCACCAGCACCGCCAACTCAACCATCGACGGCTCCTTTGCCGGAATCGTGGAAGATATCACCATCAACAGCGGTTATACGGGGACGATCACCAATAATATCAGCCTTACAATCACCGGCACCTACACGCAAAACACAGGTACATTTAACGCCAACGGCAATACGAACACCGTGACCGGCCTGACCACCCTTGCCGGCGGAACGTATCAAGCGTCCAGCGCCTTACAAACTTTCACAGGCGGCCTAACAGTTTCCGGCGGCACCTTGACTGGTTCATCAGGCACCGTGACAACAGGCGCGGTTACTTTATCTTCAGGAACACTCACCGCGCCATCGGGAACAATGAATGTCTCAGGCAACTGGTCACAGACCGGCGGCACCTTCACCCATAACAGCGGCACCGTGAATTTTAATGGGACAAGCACCCAAACCTTTGATACCAACGCTTCCAGCTTTGATAATGTCATCAATGCCGGCAGTGGCACACTGCAGCTGGTCAATCACAACCTGACCGCGATTGGCACCATTACCAATACCAGCGGCACCTTTAATGCCAATTCATTACTGATCGCCCCCACCGGCGGATTAACGGTCAATGGCGGCACCGTCATATTAAATGGCGCGGACACCTATAGCTCCACAACAACCCTTAACGCCGGGACTCTGGATATCAATAATGCCACAGCCACAGGTTCCGGCACCTTAACCATTGCCGGCGGTACCATTGACAATACTTCTGGCGCCAGCATCACGCTGTCGAATAATAACGCGCAAAATTGGAACGGCAATTTTACCTTTACCGGCAGCAGCTCCCTGAATCTTGGTACCGGTGCCGTGGCCCTGGGTGCCAGCTCAACGGTGACAGTTTCCGCGAACACCTTGACCGTGGGCGGCGTCATCAGCGGCGGCAATAATCTCACCAAGGCAGGCAGCGGCACCTTGGTACTTTCAGGCGCCAACACCTATAGCGGGACAACCAGCATCACCGGCGGCACCTTGAGCACCAACGACGTGGTTGTCAGCGGCGGCAACAGCGGTATCGGTAATGCGGCCACAGCCGTGGTCATCGAAGGTGGCGGGATATTGTCTTATACCGGCGGCTCTGCCGCCTTTATCCGGGGGCTCACCATTGACAGCGGGGTGGGTGAAGTGGACAATACCGGCGGCGGCACCCTGACCATCTCAACAGGTGGCATTGCTACGACAGGAGGGATATTCACCGTCGGTAATTCCGGGAATGTCACGGTTTCAAGTATTATCTCCGGAACCGGCTCGGTGGTGATGAACGGCACCGGGACCTTGACCTTAGGGGGCAATAACAGCTTTAATGGTCTTACCATCAATGCCGGCACCCTCGAGGGGCTAACCAGCGCCAATGCCTTTGGCACCGGCGGCATAACCTTGGGGAAAACCACCGGCTCTGCCGCGGCCACCTTGCTGGTGGGCACCACGGGCCTGTCCTTCGGCACTGCGATTGCCCTGGCCACCAATGGCTCGGTGGGCACCTTGACGATCGGCAATACCGGGACGGCCATATCAACCACCTTTACCGGTGGCGTCACCGGCACCAATAATTTTACCATCAATGAAAATGGCAGCAGCGGCACCATCACCTTTTCCACCACCAGCGTCAATAATATCGGTACCATCACCAATACCGGCGCCGGCAGCGGTACTACCACGATCAGTGCTGCGGTGGGCTCAAACGTGACAGCCATCACGGAAAATAGCTCAAGCGCGGCCTTGACCATCAGCGGTGCCCTGTCGCTCAACGCCTCAGGCACGACCTTGACCAACAGCAATACATCGGTATTTACTTTATCAGGCGGAGCCACGGGTGCGGCCAACCTGGTGCTCAATAATAACAGCACCACCGCGGCGGGCATCACCTTGACCTCGAGCTCTGTCAATAACGGCGGCACCATCACCAACTCAGGCAGCGGCTCAGGATCGGTGACCATCACCGGCGGGGTTGGGGCAAACGTGACCGGTGTCACGGAGAATTCAACCACCTCAGCCTTGACCATCAGCACCACAGCCCTGACTGTCAACGGCTCAGGCACTACACTAATCAACAGTAATGCCAGCGGCTCTGCCTTATTGACCGTGTCCGGCGGGGTGGGTGGGTCCAATAATTTAATTTTGGACAATAATTCTTCCATTGCCAACGGCATTACCTTATCAACAACGTCGGTAAACAATACCGGGACCATCACCAATACCGGTAGCGGCAGCGGGAACACGCTCATCAGTGCCGTGATCGGGACAAATGTGACAGGTGTTTCTGAAAACAGCTCAACCTCAGCCCTGACCTTAAGCGGGGCCAATACCTTTACCACGGGTATGACCTTGACCAGCGGGACCGTTGATATCAATAACGCCGCGGCCTTAGGTACCGGTACTTTCATCATCACCACCGGTACCATCGACAATACCTCAGGCGCGGACATCTTAACTTCCACCAATAATAATGCCATCCATTGGAATGGTAACTTTACGTATACAGGCAGCAGCAGTTTGAACCTTGGCACCGGCGCTGTCACTTTAAACGGCAGCGGTTATGTGGCCACTGTTTCAGCCAATACCTTGACCTTGGGAGGGGCCATGGGAGGAGCGACCGATAGTATTTCTAAAGCGGGCAACGGTACCTTTGTTCTTAATGGCGTTGTCGGCACAACCTCTGGAACGGTGACTGTCACGGCTGGTACCTTGACCCTGGCCGGGGCCAACACCTTTACCGGTGGCGTCACCTTGACCGCCGGGACACTGGACATCAATAATGCGGCGGCCTTAGGGACAGGCACCTTTACCATCACCGCGGGCACCATTGACAATACTTCAGGCAGCGCCATCGCCTCATCCACCAATAATAACGTTGAGCATTGGCATGGGAGCTTCACCTTTACCGGAAGTTCTTCTTTAAATCTTGGAACAGGTGCTGTCACCTTAAACGGCAGCGGTTATACAGTGACAACTACTGCCAATACCCTGACCGTGGGGGGAGCCATCGCTGGAGCAGGTGATAATCTCATCACCGCAGGCGCGGGTACGCTGGTGCTAAGCGGCATTATAGGCACAACCACAGGCACGATCACCGACTCAGCCGGGACCTTGACCCTGTCCGGCGCCAACACCTTTTCCGGCGGGGTCACCTTAGACGCGGGGGCCACCCTGGACATCAATAGCACCCATGCCCTGGGCGCTGTGGGAGGGACCTTTGTTATCAGCGGCGGTACCATTGACAACACCTCCGGCGCTTCTGTGGCCATGGCCATCAATAACCCTGAAACCTGGAGCGGGAATTTTACCTTTACCGGCTCTTCTTCTTTAAACCTTGGCACCGGCGCTGTGTCCTTAGGGGCCAACCGCATCGTGACTGTCTCGGCCAGCACCCTGACCGTGGGCGGCATTGTCAGCGGCGCCCATAATCTCACTGTCACCGGCGGCAGCGGCACCCTGGTCCTTTCAGGCAATAACACCTATACCGGGACAACCTCGATTACCGGCGGGACCTTGAGTGCTGCGGTGGTGGTGGTGGCGGGCGGGCACAGCAATATCGGCAATGCCGCCACCGCCGTAGTCATTGAAAGCGGCGGGATCTTGGCCTATACGGGTGGCAACGCCAGCTTTGTGCGCGGGCTTACCATAGACAGCGGGGTGGGTGAGGTTGACAATACCGGGGCCAATACCCTGACCATAGCCACGGCAGCCGTGGCCACGACCGGAGGCATATTTACCGTCGGCAGCACCGGCGCTGTCACGGTCTCGGCCCTGGTCACCGGCACCGGCTCGGTCGTGATGAACGGGACAGGGACCTTGATTTTAAGCGGGGCCAACAGTGCGGGCAACAGCGGTTTTAGCGGCGGCCTGACCATTAACGCCGGCACGGTCAGCGGGACCACCAACGCAACGGCCTTTGGTACCAGCACCATCACCATCGGGAACACCTCCGGATCGGCCACGGCCACTTTAAATGGCGGCCTTGCAGGGACCTTTGCCAACTCCATCACGGTCGCCTCAGGAAGCAGCGGGACGCTTAGCATCACCAGCACCGCCGCGAGTATTTTCAGCGGGGCGATTTCACTAAACAATAACCTGACCCTTACGCCGACCTTGACCAATTCACTCACCATCAGCGGCGGCATTACAGGCACAGGCAATGTCATCATCAGCGGTACCGGCACCACCTCGGCCGCGACCATATCCGGCACCACCATCAACAACACAGGCACCATCACCAATTCAGGAAGCAACAGCGGGGCAACGGTGATCAGAATAGCCATCGGCACCAGTGTCACGGGAGTCACTGAGAACAGCTCGACCTCAGCCCTGACCTTAAGCGGTGTCAACACCTATACGACAGGGACAACCTTGACGTTGGGAACGTTAAATATTAACAGCTCAACAGCCCTGGGTGGCGCCGCGGGTGCTTTGACCATCGCGTCAGGCACCACGATTGACAATAGTTCCGCCGGCAATCTTACACTTTCTAATAATAATCCCCAAACCTGGAACGGCAGCTTCACCTTCACCGGCACGCATTCCTTAAACATCGGTTCCGGTGCCATCACCCTGGGTGCCAGCCCGACAATAACAGCTTCGGGCAGCACCTTGACCGTAGGCGGGGCCATTTCGGGCGCGGGTGACAATATTTCCAAGGCCGGTGCCGGTATATTGATCCTTAACGGGATTGTAGGCACAACCACGGGAACAGTCGCTGTTTCGGCTGGGACATTGACGCTCGCCGCTGCCAACACCTTTACCGGCGGCACCACGCTCACAGCCGGGACTTTGGATATCAATAATGCGGCAGCCTTAGGGACAGGCACCTTTACCATCACAGCAGGCACCCTTGACAATAGCTCAGGCGCTGATATTTTAACGTCGACCAATAATAATGCCATCCATTGGAATGGGAGCTTTACCTATACCGGCAGCAGCAATTTGAACCTGGGCACCGGTGCCGTCACTTTAAATGGCAGCGGCTATGTGGCCACTGTTTCAGCCAATACCCTGACCTTAGGGGGGGCGATTAGCGGTGCAGGTGATAATATCTCCAAGGCCGGTGCCGGGACCCTGGTCCTTAACGGTGTGGTGGGCACAACTTCAGGAACAGTGACTGTCTCCGCCGGGACCTTGACCCTCGCCGGTGCCAACACCTATACCGGCACGACCACCTTAACAGCCGGGACCCTGGACATCAATAACGCTGCGGCCCTCGGGACAGGGACCTTTGTCATCACAGCAGGCACCATTGACAATACTTCAGGCGCTGATATTTTAACGTCGACCAATAATAATGCCATCCATTGGAATGGGAGCTTTGTCTATACCGGCAGCAGCAGTTTGAATCTTGGCACTGGTGCTGTCACCTTAAACGGCAGCGGTTATACAGCGACGGTCTCTGCGAATACCTTGACCTTAGGGGGAGCCATTGGAGGCGCAGGTGATAATATTTCTAAAGCAGGTGCCGGGATCCTGGTCCTTAACGGTGTGGTGGGCACAACCACAGGGACGGTGACTGTTTCCGCCGGGACCTTGACCTTGGCCGGTGCTAACACCTATACCGGTACGACCACCTTAACAGCCGGGACCCTGGACATCAACAACGCCGCGGCCTTAGGGACAGGCACCTTTGTCATTACGGCAGGCACCATCGACAACACCTCAGGCAATGCCATTGCCAGCTCAACTAATAATAATGCGATCCATTGGAACGGCAGTTTTATCTTTACCGGCTCCAGCAGCTTGAATCTTGGCACCGGTGCTGTCACATTAAACGGCAGCGGTTATACAGCGACGGTCTCTGCGAATACCTTGACCTTAGGGGGAGCGATTGGGGGAAATACGGATAACATCAGCAAAGCAGGCGGGGGCACCCTGGTGCTTAATGGTGTGGTTGGCACCACCTCAGGAACAGTGACTGTTTCCGCCGGTACCCTCACCCTGGCCGGCGCCAACACCTTTACCGGTGGAGTTACTTTAACGGCAGGCACCTTGGATATCAATAATGTGGCGGCCTTAGGGACAGGCACCTTCACCATCACCTCAGGCACCATTGATAATACTTCCGGCAATGCCATTGCCTCTTCCACTAATAATAACGTCGAGCATTGGAATGGGAGCTTTGCTTTTACAGGCAGCAGCAATTTAAACCTTGGCACCGGTGCCGTCACCTTAAACGGCAGCGGGTATACCGTGACGACTAATGCCGGTATTTTGACAGAAGGTGGAGCTATTGGCGGTGCGGGGGACAGTTTCACCACCGCGGGTTCGGGGACCTTGGTACTAAGCGGTATTGTGGGAGTAACCACAGGATCGATCACCGATTCCGCCGGGACCTTGACCTTGTCCGGCGCCAACACCTTCAGCGGCGGGGTCACTTTAGACGCGGGGGCCACCCTTGATGTCAACAGCACCCATGCCCTGGGCGCTGTGGGAGGGACATTTACGATCAGCGGCGGGACCATCGATAACACCTCAGGCGCCGCGATCACCATGGCCATAAATAACCCTGCTTCCTGGAATGGGGATTTTACCTTTACCGGCACGTCTTCTTTAAATCTTGGGACAGGTGCAGTGGCCCTGGGTGCCAACCGCATCGTGACTGTCACAGCCAATACCCTGACCATAGGCGGGATTGTAAGCGGTGCCCATAATCTCACCGTGACCGGCGGCAGCGGGACCTTGTCTTTGACGGGTGCCAACACCTATACCGGCACGACGTCCATCACCGGCGGGACCCTCAGCACCAACGACGTGGTCGTGGCCGGCGGCAACAGCGGTATTGGCAATGCCGCCACGGCCGTGGTCATTGAAAGCGGAGGGATATTGTCTTACACCGGCAACTCAGCGTCCTTTATCCGGGGGCTCACCATCGACAGCGGGGTGGGCCAGGTGAATGTGACCACGGCCGGACAGACCTTGACCATCGCCACCGCAGCTGTTGCCACCTCAAGCGGGGACACCTTGACCCTGGGCAGTGCGGGTAATGTCACGATCAGCAGCGCCATCACAGGCACAGGCGGCAATCTCACCATGAGCGGCAGCGGGACCTTGATCTTAAGCAGTGCGAGCAATACGTATAGCGGTACTACCACCCTAAATTCCGGCACCATGGACATCAATAATGCCACGGCCCTTGGCACCAGCACCTTCACCATCGCCGGAGGCACCATCGACAATACCTCAGCCTCTGCCATCACCTTGTCGAATAATAATGTGATGAACTGGAATGCCGGCTTTACCTTTACCGGAGGCTCTTCCTTAAACCTCGGCACCGGTGCGGTGACCTTGGGTGCCAGCCCGACGGTGACAGTCTCCGGCAGCACCCTGACCGCGGGCGGGGCGATTAGCGGTGCCGGGGACAGCATCTCCAAGGCCGGGGTTGGCACGCTGGTGCTTAACGGCATCGTGGGGACAACCACGGGAGCGGTCACTGTCACAGCCGGCACCCTGACGCTTGCCGGGGCCAACACCTTTACCGGTGGGACCACCTTAACAGCCGGGACCCTGGACATTAACAATGCCTCGGCCTTAGGGACAGGTACCTTTACCATTACGGCCGGCACCATCGACAATACCTCAACCGCTGATATTTTAACGTCGACCAATAATAATGCCATCCATTGGAACGGAAGTTTTGTCTATACCGGCAGCAGCAGTCTGAACCTTGGCACTGGTGCTGTCACTTTAAATGGCAGCGGTTATGTGGCCACTGTTTCTAACAATATTTTGACCTTAGGAGGGGCGATTGGTGGCGCGACGGATAATATCAGCAAAGCAGGTAATGGTACGCTAGTCCTTAATGGGATTATTGGTACCACCTCAGGGACCGTGGCTGTCACGGCCGGCACCTTAACGCTCGCCGGTGCCAACACCTTTACCGGAGGGACAACCCTTACAGCCGGGACCTTGGACATCAATAACGCCGCGGCCTTGGGCACAGGTACTTTCACCATCACGGCAGGTACCATCGACAATACCTCAACCGCTGACATTTTAACTTCAACTAATAATAATGCCATCCATTGGAATGGAAGTTTTGTCTATACCGGCTCCAGCAGCTTGAACCTTGGGACAGGAGCCGTCACTTTAAATGGCAGCGGTTATGTGGCCACTGTTTCTAACAATATTTTGACCTTAGGGGGAGCCATTGGAGGCGCGGGTGATAATATCTCCAAAGCTGGTGCCGGCACCTTGGTCCTTAACGGTGTGGTCGGCACCACCTCAGGAACAGTGACTGTTTCCGCGGGGACTCTGACGCTCGCCGGTGCCAACACCTTTACCGGTGGTGCAACATTAACGGCAGGAACACTGGACATCAATAATGCCGCGGCCTTGGGGACAGGCACCTTCATCATCACGGCAGGCACCATTGACAATACCTCGGGTGCCGCCATTGCCACTTCCACTAATAATAATGCCATCCACTGGAATGGAAGCTTTGTCTATACCGGCAGCAGCAGCTTGAACCTTGGTACCGGAGCCGTCACTTTAAATGGCAGCGGTTATACGGCCACTGTTTCAGCAAATACCTTGACCGATGGCGGGGCAATTTCAGGGAACACGGATAATATCAGCAAAGCAGGCAATGGTACGCTTGTCCTTAATGGGGTGGTCGGCACCACCTCAGGAACAGTGACTGTCTCCGCTGGAACCCTCACCCTGGCTGGCGCCAACACCTTTACGGGTGGCGTCACCTTGACTGCCGGTACCCTGGACATCAATAATGCCGCGGCCTTAGGCACCGGCACCTTCACCATCACCACCGGCACCATTGATAATACCTCGGGTGCCGCCATTGCCACTTCCACTAATAATAATGCCGGGCATTGGAACGGTAATTTTACCTTTACCGGCAGCAGCAATTTAAACTTGGGCACCGGTGCGGTGACCTTGGGTGCTGATCCCACGGTGACAGTTACGGCAGGCACCTTGACTGAGGGCGGGGTCATCAGCGGCGCGCATAATCTTATCGTCACCGGCGGCAGCGGCGTCTTGTCCTTGACCGGTGCTAACACCTATTCCGGGACCACGTCCATCACCGGCGGGACTTTGAGCACCAATGACATCGTCGTGGCCGGTGGCAACAGCGGGATCGGAAACGCGGCCACGGCGGTCGTGATCGAAAGCGGCGGGAAATTATCTTATACAGGGGCCGCTGCCGCCTTTATCCGCGGGCTTACCATTGATAGCGGGGTGGGCGAAGTTGATAATGCCGGAAGCGGTTTGTTGACGATCTCGACCGGCGGGGTGGTGACCTCAAGCGGGGCTACCTTTACCGTCGGCGGCAGCAACAATACCACGGTCTCGGCACTTATTTCCGGTGCGGGGAGTGTCACGGCCAGCGCCAATGGCCAGACCTTGACCCTAAGTGATAACAGCAATTCCTATACCGGGACCACCACCATCAATAATGCCAGCACGCTTAGTGCCAACGACATCGTTGTCGCGGCTGCAATCAGTGCCATTGGTAATGCCAGCTCCGCCGTGGTCCTGGGGGACGGCAGCAATAAAGGGACTTTGTCCTACACGGGCAATACAGCCAGCTATACCCGTGGGTTGACCGTCAATGCCGGCGGCGGTGAAGTAGACACGACGACATCAGGGCAGACCCTGACCATCGGGACAACCGGTATAACGGCCAGCGGGAACACCACCATTGGTGGTGCCGGCAACACCACCCTGACCGCCACTACCTCCATCACCGGTGGTTTTACGGATTCAGCAACGGGAACAGTGACCCAGAACGCCACCTTGACAACGACCGGGGCTTTCAGCCAGACAGCCGGGACCTTTACTTCAAATACAGCCAACACCTTTACCATTGGCGGTTCTTTTGCCATCCCAGCAGCCGGCAGCGGAGGGATATTTACCCGCTACACCGGCTCCGGCACCGGCGGATCACCCTATTTGATTTATGACGTCTACGGCCTGCAGGGAATGGCGGATAATTTAAGCGCCACCTTTAACCTGGCCAATAATATCACGGCCACTGTCACAAAACCCACCGGCTCCGGCGGTGACAATTGGAATGCCGGGGCAGGTTTTGTGCCGGTGGGCACCAGTGCCAATCCATTTACCGGAACGTTTAACGGCCAAGGGTATACCATCACCAATCTTTATACCAATAGTAGCAGCATCGCCTACATCGGGCTCTTTGGTTATGCGTCGGGTGTTTCGAACATTTCCCATGTTGGCCTTCTAACGGGAAGTGTGACAGGGATCACTAACGCGGAGATTGGTGGTTTAGTTGGGTATGACGCGGGGACGATCAGCACTTCCTATAATACAGGGACTGTTACAGAAACAGGCACAAGTACCGGCACGGCGGCGGCTGGCGGCCTGGTGGGATATCTTAATGGCGGCAGTGTCAGTTCTTCTTATGCTTCCGGGAACGTGTCCGGCGATGTCAGTGGTATTGCCGGTGGGCTGGTGGGTTATGCGTACACTTCCGCGAGCATCGCTACTTCCTATGCCACAGGCAATGTAAGCGGCGGCGGGACCGGATCTTTGAACGGAGGCCTTGTCGGTGACATTAATGCCAGCAGCATCAGCAATGATTATGCCACAGGGACGGTCACAGGCGGAAGTTCTGATAAAAGCGGAGGGTTTATTGGTAATATTGCCGGCGGTACCAACACGATTACGGATGCTTATTCAGCCGGACTTGTTACCGGCAGCGGAACCCTGGGTGGTTTTCTGGGAGCGGCACCGGGGGGCTCTAACACCTACACGTACAATTATTGGGACACCACCGTATCCGGACAGAACAATGCCATCGGTGCCTCCGGTGGCAGCATCGCCGGACAAATCATCGGCAAGACAACTGCCCAGATGCAGACCCAAACGACCTTCAGCAATGCCCCTTCCAGTTGGGATTTCACCAATACCTGGATCATGGCAGGGACCAATGTTTATCCGACACTGTTAGTCTTTTCTGATATCTGGTCTGGTTCCGGTAATTGGTCGAGTGCGGGTAACTGGAGCAATGGGGTGCCGACATCCACAACCACAGTGCTTTTCAATGCCACGAGCACATCCAATGCCACCATCGACGCATCTTTTGCCGGTGTCGTCGGCAATGTGGTCATCACGAGTGCTTATACAGGCACCATTACCAATAATGTCAGTTTGACGGATAATGGGGTTTATCAGCAAAATGGGGGGACATATAATGCCAACGCCAATACCACCACCGTCACAGGGGCAACAACAGTTTCAGGTGGCACCTACACCGGTTCAACAGCCGCGCAGAATTTCAACGGCGGCCTGACGGTCAGCGGCGGCACCGTGTCCTTGTCAGCCGCGGCCACCTATAGTGCCGCGACCACTTTAAGTTCAGGCACACTCGATATCAATAACGCCACGGCCCTGGGCACCAGTGCTTTGACCATCTCCGGCGGGACCATCGACAATACTTCCGGCGGCAGCGTCACACTGACCAATAATAATACCCAAAACTGGAATGGAAGCTTCACCTTTACCGGTAGCTCTTCGTTAAATCTCGGCACCGGTACGGTGGCCCTAGGTGCCAGCCCGACGGTGACTGTTTCAGGCAATACCTTGACAGAAGGCGGCATTATCAGCGGGGCGTTTAATCTTACCAAAACAGGCAGCGGCACCTTGACCCTGACAGGGTCCAATACCTATTCCGGGACAACGACGATCACCGAAGGGACACTGAGTGCTGGCAACATCGTCGTGGCTGGCGGCAACAGTAATATCGGTAATGCCTCATCAGCCGTGGTCATTGAAAGCAACGGGATATTGTCCTATACAGGAAGCTCAGCCTCCTTTACCCGTGGCCTGACCATTGATAGCGGGGTGGGTGAAGTGGATGTCACGACCAGCGGCCAGACCCTAACCATCGCCACAGGTGCTGTGGCCACGACAGGCGGGACCCTGACCCTGGGCAGCAGCGGCAACACGACCATCACCGGCAAGATCACAGGCTCAGGCAATGTCACGATGAGCGGCTCAGGGACATTAATTATAAGCGGCAGCACCAATGATTACAGTGGTACGACCACACTCAGTTCCGGCACAATGGACATCAATAATGCCACGGCCTTAGGCACAAGTCTCTTTACCATCGCAGGCGGCACCATTGACAATACCTCCGCTGGCGCCATCACCTTGTCAAATAATAATACCCAGCATTGGAATGCAAGTTTCACCTTTACCGGTTCTTCTTCCTTAAATTTAGGCACAGGGGCTGTGACCTTGGGTGCTTCTCCGACGGTGACAGTCACTGGCAATACCTTGACCGTAGGTGGGGCTATTTCAGGTGCGGGGGATAATCTCACCACCGCGGGTTCAGGGACCCTTGTCCTTAATGGTGTTGTCGGTACAACGTCAGGAACAGTAACTGTCACCGCCGGTACCTTGACCCTGGCGGGCGTTAATACCTTTACCGGCGGTGTGACATTAACAGCTGGGACCCTGGATATCAATAATGCGGCAGCCTTGGGGACAGGGACTTTTACCATCACCAGCGGGACCATCGACAATACTTCAGGCAGCAGCATCGCGACTTCAACGAATAATAATGCCCAGCATTGGAACGGCAATTTTACCTTTACCGGAGGCTCTTCGTTGAATCTCGGCACCGGTGCCGTGACCTTGGGTGCAAGTCCGACGGTAACAGTCACTAATAGTACAGGCATATTAACTGTTGGCGGGGCCATTGGTGGCGCAACGGATAATTTAACATCGGCAGGTGCTGGTACCTTGGTATTAAATGGAGTGATCGGAACAACATCAGGAAATGTGACCGATTCTGCCGGTACCTTGACCTTGGCCGGTGCTAACACCTTTACCGGCGGCGTGACCTTGGACGCAGGTGCAATCCTGGATATTAATAATGCCACGGCGCTTGGTACTGGGACATTTACCATCGCGGGTGGCACCATCGATAATACTTCCACTGGAAATATCACCGAATCAAATAATAATGCCCAGCATTGGAACGCCAGTTTTGCCTTTACAGGCTCTTCTTCCTTAAATCTTGGTACTGGCGCCGTGACACTTGGTGCCAGCCCGACGGTGACAGTCACTGGAAATACCTTGACCGTAGGTGGGGCTATTTCAGGGGCTGGGGACAATATCATTAAAGCGGGTGCAGGCACGCTTATCCTCAATGGCGTGGTCGGCACCACCACAGGAACAGTGACGGAATCAGCAGGTATTTTGACCTTGGCCGGTGCCAACACCTTTACTGGTGGTGTGACCTTAAATGCCGGTACCTTGGACATTAATAATGCAACTGCTCTTGGTACAGGGACATTTACCATCGCGGGTGGCACCATCGACAATACATCTACTGCCAGCATCACCGAATCAAATAATAATGCCCAGAGCTGGAATAGTAGCTTTACCTTTACTGGAAGCAGTAATTTGAATCTCGGCACCGGTGCCGTGACCTTGGGTGCTTCTCCTACGGTGACAGTCACTAACAGCACAGGGACATTAACTATTGGCGGGGCCATTGGTGGCGCAACCGATAATTTAACATCGGCAGGTGCAGGGACCTTGGTATTAAATGGAGTGATCGGAACAACATCAGGAAACGTGACTGATTCTGCCGGGACCCTGACCTTGGCCGGAGCTAACACCTTTACCGGCGGCGTGACCTTGGATGCAGGTGCAATCCTGGATATTAATAATGCCACGGCCCTTGGCACGGGGACATTCACCATTGCTGGTGGCACCATCGATAATACTTCCACTGGAAATATCACCGAATCAAATAATAATGCCCAGCATTGGAACGCCAGCTTTACCTTTACAGGCTCTTCTTCCTTAAATCTTGGTACTGGCGCCGTGACACTTGGTGCCAGCCCTACGGTGACAGTCACTGGAAATACCTTGACCGTAGGTGGGGCTATTTCAGGGGCAGGGGACAATATCATTAAAGCGGGTTCAGGCACGCTTATCCTCAATGGCGTGGTCGGCACAACCACTGGAACAGTGACAGAATCAGCAGGTATTTTGACCCTGGCCGGTGCCAACACCTTTACTGGTGGTGTGACCTTAAATGCCGGCACCTTGGACATTAATAATGCAACTGCTCTTGGTACAGGGACATTTACCATCGCGGGTGGCACCATCGACAATACATCTACTGCCAGCATCACCGAATCAAATAATAATGCCCAGAGCTGGAATAGTAGCTTTACCTTTACTGGAAGCAGTAATTTGAATCTCGGCACCGGTGCCGTGACCTTGGGTGCTTCTCCTACGGTGACAGTCACTAACAGCACAGGGACATTAACTATTGGCGGGGCCATTGGTGGCGCAACCGATAATTTAACATCGGCAGGTGCAGGGACCTTGGTATTAAATGGAGTGATCGGAACAACATCAGGAAACGTGACTGATTCTGCCGGGACCCTGACCTTGGCCGGAGCTAACACCTTTACCGGCGGCGTGACCTTGGATGCAGGTGCAATCCTGGATATTAATAATGCCACGGCCCTTGGCACGGGGACATTCACCAT
>Ga0206950_1017_pt1 | contig 48401 bp, 51 predicted proteins | sample Alteio_BWOrgHeat_41_FD_152954 | JGI IMG/M metagenome (GOLD analysis project Ga0206950, IMG submission 152954) | Enriched cells from forest soil in Barre Woods Harvard Forest LTER site, Petersham, Massachusetts, United States -... | ecosystem: Environmental > Terrestrial > Soil > Temperate forest >... | reverse complement strand
TTGACCGGTGCGCCTTTATGCGCTAAAGAACCTCAGGCGGCACAGGCGATTTTGTTGGATGCGGTTAAAATGATCCTGGAGATGCGCAGCAAAGATCAAATGGTGATTTTCCCAACCACCAACAGCGGCTATGGTGTCGGCGAAAAGGGTAAGCATTGTACGGAAACGACACCGCTGCGGCCGATTTCTCTGTACGGTAAATTAAAGGTGGATGCGGAAAATGCTATTCTGGAAGCAGGCAACGGCATTACTTTGCGCTTGGCCACGGCCTTTGGGATTTCGCCGCGCATGCGGCTGGATTTATTGGTGAATGATTTTTCCTACCGCGCGGTGTACGATAAGTTTGTCATTCTCTTTGAGGCCCATTTTCACCGCAATTATATCCATGTCCGGGACATTTCCAAGGCTTTCATACATGCCCTGAATAATTTTGACAAGATGAAGAACCAACCCTATAATGTCGGTTTAAGTAATGCCAACTTAACGAAGCTCGAATTGTGCCAGGAGATCAAAAAATTGGTGCCTGATTTTTATTTTGTGGAAGCAACGATCGGCGAAGACCCGGATAAGCGCGATTATATCGTTAGCAATGAGAAAATCGAAAAGACAGGGTTTACGCCGGATGTTTCCCTTCCAAAAGGTCTTGCGGAATTGATCAAAGGGTATCAGGTGATTAAACGGAATCAATTTGCGAATATATAAGTTGAGATTCTTCACCCCGCTCAAAAAAGCGGGGTTCAGAATGACGATGGGGAGTGATGATGAAACAACTTGATGTCTTGTTTGTGCACGCGAATGCGTCTAAAAAGATTTATCAGGATTTAGCCAAGGATTTTTCCGCCATCGAGCCGCCTATTTGGGCGGGGATGCTGGCTAATCATTGCCGCTATAAAGGATTTTCCGTTAATATCCTGGATTGCGAAGCTTTGCATCTGGATGAGGAACAATCCGCCAGCCAGATCGTGGCGTTTCACGCGGGCTTGGTTTGTTTTGTGGTCTATGGCCAGCAGCCTTCGGCCTCTTCGCAGAATATGGCAGGGGCCACGAGCTTGGCAGACACGGTCAAAAAACAAGCCCCTGAAGGCAAGATTCTTTTTGTCGGCGGACATATCGCTGCTTTGCCGCGCGAGGTTTTAGTCAATCATCCATCCATTGATTTTGTCTGCCAAAATGAAGGCGTTTATACCATTTCTAATTTATTGAAGACCAATTTAAAAGATGGCTTGGAAGCTGTTGATGGTTTAGGATTCCGCAAAGATGGGGCCATTGTTTTAAACAAGCCCTCACCCATCGTGGCCAAGGCAGACCTGCCCCGGGAGCTTCCGGGCATTGCCTGGGATTTACTGCCGGTTAAGAATTACCGTACCGCCCTGTGGCACTCCTACCCCAATAATTCCGAACGTCAACCTTTTGCAGCCCTTTACACTTCGCTGGGTTGCCCGATGAAATGTTCTTTTTGTATGATCAATATCATCAACCGCCAGGAAAATGAATATTCCGACGGTTCCGCGGTGTTCCGTTATTGGGAGCCGGAGCATATCATCAAGGAATTTGATTATTTTGCCTCCCAGGGCATCACCAATATCAAGATTGCCGATGAGCTTTTTGTGCTTAATGCCAATCATTTCATGAAACTTTGCGAACTGATCATCCAGCGCGGTTATAAATTTAATATCTGGTGCTATTCCAGGGTGGACACGGTGCGCGACCAATATTTGAGCACGTTAAAGAAAGCCGGTGTCAATTGGCTAGCTCTCGGCATTGAAAGCGGGAACACCCGGGTGCGTAAAGACGTGACCAAGGGCCGTTTTGAAGACGTGGATATCCGCGCGGTGGTGGGCAAGATCCGTGAGCATGGCATCAATGTCATCGGCAATTATATTTTTGGCCTGCCTGAGGATGATTTGGAGAGCATGCAGATGACGCTCGATCTGGCCATTGAGATGAACACCGAGGAAGCTAATTTTTATTCAGCCATGGCTTATCCGGGCTCTCCCTTATACGGGATCGCCAAAAAAGAAGGATGGAAATTGCCATCGAGCTATGAAGGCTTCTCGCAACATTCCTATGAAGGCCAGCCCTTGCCGACTAAGTATTTGACCGCTGAGCAAGTCCTGGCTTTCCGGGACGAGGCCTGGATGAAATACCACACCAACCCTAAATTTTTAGAGCTTCTTAAAATGAAATTCGGCCAGGCTGCGGTGGATGAGACGGTCAAATCGACCAAGATCAAACTAAAACGTAAAATCCTGCAGGAGGCTGGCAAGGCGCTATGATCATCTCCCGTACCCCTTTCCGCGTGTCTTTTTTCGGCGGTGGCACTGATTATAATGGCTGGTTCGAGGACAATAACGGGGCTGTATTGGCCACGACGATTGATAAATATTGTTATATCAGCTGCCGCTACCTGCCGCCTTTTTTTGAACACAAATCGCGCATCATCTATTCCAAGATGGAACATGTGGGTGCCTCCATTGATGAGATCGACCACCCTTCTGTGCGTGAGGTCTTGCGTTTTCTGAAAATCCATGAGGGCATTGAGATCCATCACGACGGAGATCTGCCGGCGCGCACGGGCCTTGGCTCAAGCTCTTCGTTTACTGTCGGATTGCTTAATGGCCTCTATGCCCTCAAAGGGCAGATGGTCACCAAGGAACGGTTGGCCCGGGAAGCCATCCATGTGGAACAGGTCATGATCAAGGAAAATGTCGGCTGCCAGGACCAGACACTCGCCGCCTACGGCGGTTTTAATTTAATTGAATTCGGCGGCACCAATCATTTGCGCGTGCAGCCCTTGACCGTACCGGCGGGGAAATTGAACCTTTTACAAGACCATTTGATGCTTTTTTTTACAGGGTTTTCCCGGACCGCTTCGGCCATTGCCAAAACGCAAATTGAGAATATCCCCCAAAAAAAAGCGGAATTAGCCCGCATGCATGAAATGGTGCATGAGGCGGTGGAAGTTTTAAATGGTGATGACCTGTTAAAATTTGGCCTTTTACTTGATGAAAGCTGGAAGCTCAAGCGCAGCCTCTCTGACAAAATATCCAGCGCGCACATTGATGATCTGTATTCAACGGCGATGAAGGCGGGTGCCGTGGGCGGTAAATTGCTTGGTGCGGGTGGCGGCGGCTTCGTGCTGCTTTTTGCCGAGCCTTCCAAAAAAGACAAGATACGCCAGGCGCTTAAAGGCCTTTTGGAAGTTCCTTTCAAATTCGAGAATTTGGGCAGCCAGATCATTTTTTATCAACCTGACAGCGGTCTGATTAAATAATATGTTCCCAGACGTTGTCATTCTCGCCGGTGGTTTGGGAAAACGGCTTCAATCGGTCACGGGGGGCTCCCAAAAAGTCCTGGCCCGGATCAATGACAAACCTTTTTTGGAAATCCTGATCGATTACATCGCCTCCCAGGGAGGCACACGTTTTATATTATGTACCGGCCATGGCGGGAAAGAGGTTGAGGACTATTTTAAGGACAAATACCAGGACCGCGAAATTGTTTTTTCGAATGAAGATGCGCCACTCGGGACAGGCGGAGCGATCAAACAGGGATCACGTCATGTTAAAACAGGCCATTTTTTAGCGATGAACGGGGATTGCTTTTGTGTGATTGATTACAATCAATTAATCGCCTATCATCAAAAGCATAAGTCTAAAGCCACCCTGGCCGTCACCCTGATGCCTGATGCCCGTGATTATGGAACGATCGAAATTTCAACCAGCGGCACCATTGAGGCCTTTAAAGAAAAACAGCCGGAGAACACACAAGCTTTTATTAACACGGGGACGTATTGCTTTGAGCGCGATGTTTTTTCTCTGGTGGCAACACCTGCTAAATTCTCGATCGAATATGATTTTTTCCCGCATCTGGTGGGCCGGGGATTTTATGCCTTTGAAGTGGAAAACCGTTTCATTGATATCGGGACCCCGGAGCGGTATTCCTGGGCGCAGGAACACCTTAAACAATTGAAAGGGTAGTCATGAAGCCGGATTTTAATAAAACGACAGCTGTAAGCGACGGGCAAGAAGCATCCAAGTCCGGATATAAGGTGCCCTTTGGAACAGTGTCGATCACTCCCAAGGCCAAAATGCTCATTGATGAGGCGATCGAACGCCGCTGGCTGACCAAGGGGAAATATGTAAAGGAATTTGAGGAGAAGTTTGCCGCCCTCTTCGGTGTTAAATACGGCATCGCCCTTTCCAGCGGGACGGATGCCGATGCCATTGCCTGCGCCGTGCTTTATGATTTTGGGGCCGAGCGTGGGGATGAGATCATTGTGCCGGCCCTTACCTTTGTGGCCACGGGCAATGCCGTCTTACAGGCAGGATTCACCCCTGTTTTCGTCGACGTGGAACGGGAGACGTTGAACATTGACCCTAGAAAAATTGAGAAAGCCATCACCCCCCGGACGCGTGCCCTTATGCCGGTGCACTTGATGGGTAAACCCGCGGCCATGGATGAGATCATGGGTATTGCCAAAAAGCACAAGCTTTTTGTGATCGAGGACGCCGCCGAAGCGCATGGGGCCGAATATAAGGGTAAAAAAATCGGCGCCATCGGGGACATGGCTTGTTTTTCATTGTACGCGGCGCATATTGTGACGACCATCGAAGGGGGCATGCTCATCACGGACAATGAAAAAATGGCCGAAGCGGCCAGGTCGCTGCGCAATCACGGGATTGATGGGAAATTCCAATTCAAACGCATTGGTTTTTCCGCCAAGATGAATGAACTCGAGGCTGCGATCGGCCTGGGCAATATAGAGATATTCCACGCAATTTTAGAAAAGCGGCGCGCCAATGTGCGTCACTTGATCAAATCTTTTGCTAAATTTCAAAAATATTTCTGGTACCTTCAGGAAGAGGCCCATGAAGTTTTAGGCCCGCACGCGTTTTCGATCATCCTTAAAGACGGGGTCAATTTCACCAAGGATGAATTTGTGACGTATTTAGAACAGCAAGGCGTTGATTCACGTAATTTGTTCTATTCTATCCCCACCCAGACGGAGTCCTATCAATTCATGGGGCATAAACTAGGGGACTTTCCCCAATCGGAATATTGCTCGGTCCATGGCACGCATATCGGCTGCCACCAGGATGTGGGGATAGCTCAAATGGATTATGTTATTGCGGTGGTTGAAGGATTTCTTAAATCCAAAGGCAATAGTGTTTGAGCAGCATGCGCATAGCCATCAATGCCCGATCCATCCTTTTAAATCAGCGTACCGGTATAGGCCGCTACACGTATCATCTTTTAGACAGTTTAGGTCAAATCGACCAATCCAACGCCTATCTCCTGCATGCCCCGCAACGTTTGCTTGATTTTAAAAGACGGCTGCCGGATTTTTCCCGTTATCATAATTTTAAAAGCCGCATAGATTATTTCCACCGGGGGATTGGAGAGAGCGATATTTATCATCTGCCCAGTCCCGATGCCATCGGCGCGTACAGGGGAAAACTGGTCGTGACCATCCATGACCTTATTTATAAAACGTATCCGCAAGGTCATCATCCTCAAACCATTGAATTGACCTCACACTACATGCAGGCCATCGCCTCAAAGGCGGACGCGATCATTTGCACCTCGGATAATACCCGTCGTGATCTGCATGCTTTTTTGGACATACCTTTAGAAAAATCCTGTGTGGTGTATAATGGGGTTGACCATCAAATATTTTATCCCTTATCCGAGGAAGAACGCCTCAACGCAGGCAATAGCCTTAAGGCCCTTGGCATTCATGGGCCCTATGTTTTGTATGTGGGCACGATTGAACCCCGGAAAAATTTAATGGGTTTGCTGGAAAGTTTTGCTAAGCTTAAAACAAAAAAATCCTTTCAGGGGCAATTGGTCATTGCCGGCATGAAAGGCTGGATGCTCGAGAATATAGAAGACCATATTAAGAAATTGGGCATCCGGTCAGATCTCGTTTTTACAGGCTTTGTCAGCGATGCAGAATTGCGCCTGCTTTATAATATGGCGGAAGTTTTTGTGTTTCCTTCTTTTTATGAAGGCTTTGGTTTTCCCATCCTGGAAGCTTTTTGCTGCCAGGCGGCGGTGATCACTTCAGGCACATCATCCTGTGTCGAAATTGCCGCCGATGCTGCCTTGACCATAGATCCCCAAGACACAATGGAGATGGCCCAGGCGATGGAGCGGGTATTGGGTGACAAAAGCCTTAAAGAATCCCTGGGTCTCGCCGGATTAAAACGCGCGCGGGCATTTTCCTTTTTAATCACGGCCCGGAAAACTTTGGATGTTTATGCCAGGATCGTTGTTTAAATTCTTTTATGGCGCTCGTAACGCTCAGGACATTATTTTATTGTCTGTACTGGTCTTGGGCTTACTTTGGCAGCCTTTTTTTCTGCACCAGGAATTGAATTTATTCGAATGGGGACTTTACCTTCCGGGCATTGACGCGGTGACCCAGGGCCAGGTGCCTTTCAGGGATTTTTTTCATCTGCGCGGGCCTTTTGAGCTGTATGCGCCGGCACTTTTTATGAAGGTGCTTGGCTTCAGGGCGGATGTTTTGGCCGCTTATTTTTATTTTGGCACGGTGCTCACCATCCTCGTGGCCGTGCTTATTGCCTATGAACTTATTCAACAAAGGATCTTACTCTATTCTTTCACCTTAATTTTAGTGACCCGGACCTTCCCCCGTGTTGTTTTCACGTTTTGGGGAGGGATGCGTTACGCATGGGGATTATTGGCGGTATGGTGCATCATCCGGTTTTTTAAAACCAGCCGTCCGGGTTGGTTGTTCGCTTCAGGGTGTTTGGCTGCGATTGGCGCATGGACGAGTATTGAAATCGGGGTCATTGTTGTGATGGCTTTTATTTCAAGCGTGGCCTTAAGCCGTGAATATCGCCGATGGTCATGGGTGTTTGTATCAGGATTTCTGATGATCAGCATGCCTTATGGCCTTTATTTGCTTTGCCAGCATGCCTGGGGCGATTACGTCCAGGCCCAATGGACCGTGGTGACCCAAATGGGCAAGACTTTTTTGCAGTCTGATCCGGTGCCATATTCTTTGCCCCAATTCTTTCATGCCCTATTTTTCCCTTTGGACAAGAGCTTTTTTCAAATGACTCCGCTGTATTGTTATATGTTTTTTTTCTCATTTTATTTTTGGCGCGTGTTTCATAAAAAAAGTACCGTACTGGACCAGGCTGCCTTGGCCTTGGCCGTGTATGGCCTGGTATTGTTCCTGACGGGGTTCCGTAATTTATGGGCCGCGGAATATGAGATGTCCTTGCAGCCTGAGAAGATTGTATTATTCTTTTTACTGGGGCAGTTGATCTTAGTTGCAGGGCAAAAGCCGGTAAGGATAAAATGGCTGGGAGTTTTGCTTATGACGGCTGTCATCCTATCCTCGGTGATCTACAGTATTGGACGGTTTAAAACGCGATTTTATAAAACTTCCTGGGCCTGTCAGCCGATGGCCGGTCAAGAGCAAGGGAAAAAGGAATTGATCAATGGGGCCCCTGTCGGGTCTATCGATTTGCCGCGTATCAGGAACATGACAATCCCTGATTGGCAATTAAGGGATATAGAGTTATTGACGCGTTTTGTTGATGGGCATGTCCCTTTGCATGAAAAAGTGTGGATGTATCCGGAGCTTGGCAGTTTGAATTTTATTCTGCACAGGCCCTGGGTGGGGCGTTTTCCCGTGGCTACTTTATCCTGGCTTAATGACGCGTGGTTTGATGAATATGAAAAAGCACTTGCGCTTAATCCTCCCAGATTTGCCATCGTCAATAAGGTGATGCCTTTTTATTTCGACACGACCTATTTTCTGGTGCCGGCCAACAGGAATAAACATGAACGTATCATGCAATTTTTGTCTAATCATTATGTGATTGAAAATCAAACGCCAACGTATTTCATATACCGGAGAGTGGGAAAGACATGAAAATCAGCGGTTTTACCATCGTGCGCAACGCGGTCAAATTTAATTATCCGGTTCTTGCTTCCATACGTTCGATCCTGCCTATTTGTGATGAATTTATTGTGAATGTGGGGGACAGTGAGGATGAGACCCTTGATTTGATCCGATCGATTGATAGCCCCAAGATCCGCATCATCCAAAACACATGGGACATGGGCCAAGGGTCAGCCGTCTTGTCTTTGCAGACTAGTTTGGCTTTAAAAGAATGTAAGGGGGACTGGGCTTTTTATCTGCAAAGCGATGAGGTCATCCATGAGGCTGACTTATCCAAGCTTAAATTCTGGATGAGGTATTACCTTAACCGGAAGGAAGTCGATGCCCTGCGGTTATGGTGGTTTCATTTTTACGGGTCTTATTGGCGCTACCGCATCGATTTTGGCTGGTATCAAAAACAGGACAGGATCATCCGCAATAATAATCAAATAGAATCCTATGGCGATGCTTTTGGTTTCAGGCGTATTGATGGCAAACGTTTAAGGACGCGCTTGGGTTTTTGCTATCTTTATCATTATGGCTGGGTCAATTCCAATGAAGCGATGCAAAAGCGGTGCGCCAATGCCGCTGAGATCGGTTTTATGGATAAAAATAAGAACAATACATTTACCGGCGGATATGGGGATTTAAACCGTTTCCCGTCGTATTGGGGCACCCATCCGGCAGTCATGAAGGCATTGGTGGAAAACCATAATTTAAGCCGGGAAGATTTTAATCTACTTCGGAAGAGATTATGGTGGAACCCCCTGTTCTGGTTTCGCCCGCGTTATAAGACGGCGCGGCGGGTCAAGGAGAGGATTACCTGATGAATTTCAAGAAAATCCTGATCATTAACCCTTTCGGCATAGGTGATGTCTTATTTACCACTCCTGTTATCAGCAATTTGCGTCTGGCCTATCCGCATGCCATTATGGGGTATTTGGCCAATCGCCGGACGGCTGAGATTCTAAAAAATAATCCGGACATTACCCATGTTTTTATCTACGAGCGTGATGAATTTGTAGAAAGCTACCGCCAAAATCGATTTAAGTTTTTGCAAAAATGGTTTGAACTGTTTAACAGCATCAAACAGCAAGGTTTTGAGGTGGTTTTTGATTATTCCCTTAACAGCACTTTTGGATTTTTGTCCTGGGCCTCTGGCATCAACAAGCGGGTGGGTTTTGATTATCGCCAACGCGGACGCTTTCTAACGGACCGTGTCCCTCTGACGGGCTATGAGGAGAAACATGTCATTGAATATTACCTGGACCTGTTGCGCGTGATAGACATTCCCGTAAAAACCAATCAAATGAAATTGGATGTCCCAGGCAGGGACCTTCAATGGGCCCAAGATTGGCTTAAGGACCAGGGTATCAATGCGGCCAAACCTTTGATAGCCATCCTGCCGGGCGGAGGAGCCAGTTGGGGCAAGGCGGCCAGGTTTAAGCGATGGTCCGCGCCCCAATACGCCCATTTAATAGATAAAATCATTGAAAATTTCGACGCTGCCATTATACTGATGGGTGATCCGAAAGAAGAGGCGTTGTGCCGTGAAGTCCTAAGCCAGGCCCATTTCCCTTGTACAATGGCCGTTGGAAAAACTTCTTTGTTGGGATTGGCCGCTTTGCTGACGCGTTGCCAAGGGGCCATCGTCAACGACGGAGGGCCTTTGCATGTGGCTGTTGCGGTGGGGACGAAGACGGTATCTATCTTTGGCCCTGTAGACCCGCGGGTTTACGGCCCCTATCCAGTGGCGAACCACACCGTCGTGCAAAAAAATTTAGCCTGTCAGCCATGTTATCGCCGTTTCCGCATGGCCAATTGCGGGCATATCAGTTGTTTGGGCGAACTTTCAGTGGAAGAAGTTTATAGAAAGGTCAAGAATATCTTATGAGTATCCCTTTTATTGATTTTAAAGAACAAAACCGTTTGATCCAAGATGAAGTGGATATAGGCTTTAAAAAAGTATTTGAAAAAGGGGATTATATTTTAGGCGAGCAAGCCCATGTTTTTGAAGCGGCTTTTTCAAAATACTGTGATGCCCAATACGGGGTGGGTGTTAATTCCGGCACCGATGCGCTTCACTTGGCTTTGATGGCCTTGGATATCCAGGAAGGTGATGAGGTCATTGTCCCCACACACACCTTTATTGCCACGGCCTTGTGTGTTTCTTTTTGCCGCGCTGAACCTGTTTTTGTGGATATTGAACCGGACACCTATAACATTGACCCGAAATCTTTCAAAGCCGCGATCACTAAAAAAACAAAGGCTGTTATCCCGGTGCATATTTACGGCCAGCCGGCCAACATGGATGAAATTGGTTCCATTGCCCGTCAACACGGCATCAAGGTCGTCGAAGATGCGGCCCAGGCGCATGGATCGCGCTATAAGGGCAAACGTGCCGGATCTTTAGGCGATGTGGCCTGCTTTTCTTTTTATCCCACCAAGTCTTTGGGGGCCTGCGGGGACGCGGGGATGATCGTGACCAATAATAAGGACATCTATGAAAAAGCCCTGATGCTGCGCGATTACGGCCGCCAGGGACGTTATGAACATAAGATCAAGGGGACCAACTCGCGGTTGGATACGCTTCAGGCGGTTGTCCTTAACGCTAAATTAAAACATTTGGACCATTGGAATGAGATGCGCGCGAAAAACGCCGCTTATTACGCGCAACTTTTGAAACCTTTAAAAGATGTGGTCATCCCCATCACCAAGGAAGACCGCACGCATGTTTTCCAAACCTACGCCATCCGTGTGCCGAATCGTGACAAGGTCCTTGAAGCCATGAAGGCCCAGGGCATTGGTGTGCTCATCCATTATCCGATTGGCCTGCACCTGCAGGCGGCTTACGCGGAATTAGGCCATAAAAAAGGGGATTTTCCCGTTGCTGAAGCAGTGGCCTGTGATGTGATGAGCCTGCCGATGTTCCCGCATTTGACAAAGGAACAAATCGAGGTGGTGGTGGCAGCCTTGAAAAATTCCCTTTAATCAAGCCCCGCCAGTCGTTAGCGACTAGCGGCGGGGTCCTGTAAGGAGAGATAACCCGTGGCTGTACCATTAAGTGTTGTTATTATTGCCAAAAATGAGCAGGGCCGCATCAAGGATTGCCTTGAAAGTGTGCATGGCTGGGCGGATGAAATTGTAGTGCTGGATGATGAAAGCACAGACAATACCCGCGCGATAGCAGGCGGCTTTACCGATAAAATATTCATCCGTCACATGGAGTTGGAGGGGCGGCATCGCAATTTTGGGGCCTTAAAGGCCCAACATGAATGGATTTTGCTTCTTGATTGTGATGAGCGTCTGACGGATGAACTTAAAAAAGAAATTGAAGAGACCATTAAAAACGGGGACACCAAGATCGCGGCCTACTGGGCGCCCCAGATCAATTATTTAGGGGATGTGCCGTTAAATCATGGCGGCTGGTCAAGCCCGCATATCCGTATCTATAATCGCAAGTATGTGAAATGGTCAGAAGCGGATTATGATGTCATTCATCCGGGCTTGAAGTATACCGAAGGCTACAAGAGCGGGAATTTAAAATACAAGACCATCCATTACAGTTTTCGCAATGTGGAAGATTTTATTGCCAAGATCAACCGTTACTCGACGCTGGAAGCAACTAAATGGTACTTAGACGGCCGGAAAATGCCCCAGGGCAAGGCCATGTGGCGCGCATGGGACCGTTTTTTCAGGCGCTTTATCGCTAAAAAAGGGTATAAGGACGGTTATTATGGTTTTGTGGCGGCGACTTTAAGCGGTTTTCATGAATTTGCCGCGTACAGCAAGTATAAGGAAATGAAAGAAAAAGGTTATTATCTCAAGACTCCTTCACAAGGGCAGCACGGGCAAAAGAAATGAAGGTCATCTTTCTTGATAGAGACGGTGTCATCAATGAATTTCCGGGCAACGGCTTTTACGTGACCAAGGTCAAGGATTTTCATTTTATCCCCGGCTCCCTGGAGGCGGTCTGTACCTTGACCCGGAGCGGGTATAAGATTTTTATCATCTCCAACCAGGCCGGGGTGGGCAAGGGTGTTTACTCTTTGGACAAACTTAAACGCATTGATGCCAAGATGATCAAAGGTGTTGAGAAGGCCGGTGGAAAAATCCGTAAAAGTTTTTATTGCACGCACCGCTCGGATGCCGGCTGTGATTGCCGCAAACCCGGCATCGGCTTGTTAAAAAAGGCCCTTAAGTCACTTAATAAAACCATTGTCCACGCGCAAAAGGCCTTTTTCGTCGGGGACACCGAAGGGGACATCAAGACCGGGCATAATGCGGGTTGTAAAACCATCTTTGTGCTCTCAGGCCGGGACAATCGACGCTACATGCGCAAATGGTCCATCAAACCGGATTACATTGTGAAAGATCTCAAAGCAGCTGTCCCAATCATCCAAAATGAAAATCCTAGTCATCCACGCAACAGCCGGGGCCGGGCATAAAAAAGCAGCAGAGGCTATTTTTAACGGCTTGAAAGCCAGGGGGGACTGTGAGGTCCGTCTGGTTGACGCGTTAGATTATACCAATCCACTTTTTAAAAGAACATATCCCACCTCATACACTCTTTTAGTGACCCGCCTCTCCTGGGCCTGGGGATTTATTTTTGCTTGGCTCGACCTTCCCTGGATGCAGCCCTTGGTACGGGGGGTGCGGCGTTTATATAATGGCTTTAATGCCCAAGCTTTGCAGAAATTTTTGATACAGGAGCAGTTTGATGCTGTTATCACGACCCAATTCTTGTCGGCGGAAGTTTGTGCCTATCTTAAACGCACGCGACAAATTAAATCCAAAATTATTTGTGTGGTGACGGATTTTGATGTGCATCGCATTTGGGTCAACGCAGGGATTGATGTGTACACAGGGGCTTGTGAATACACTAAAAATAAATTGATTGAGTTAGGTGTGGCACCCGCCAAAGCTTTTGCGACGGGTATTCCCACCGATGCTAAGTTTGCTTTTCTGCCTGACATCATGGCGTTAAAGCAAAAATTAGGACTTCAGGGCGGAATATTGACCATCTTGATCGCGACCGGTTCTTTTGGCATGGGGCCTATTGAAGAACTGATGACACTTTTGGGTGAATATCAACTGCTGATCGTTTGCGGGCACAACAAGGAATTATATGGACGTTTAAAACCATTGGCTAAAAAGAACACCCATGTCTTGGGACTTGTCGACAATATGGATGAATTGATGTCGGTGGCCAATGTCATGGTGACCAAGCCCGGAGGCTTGTCGATCGCTGAGGCCTTGGTGAAAAGATTGCCGATGATATTTTTTAGCGCCATCCCAGGCCAGGAGACCAATAATATTAAAGTTTTAAGTTCCTATGAAGTGTCCCAAGGCCAGAGCTCTTTGCCGCAGATCGCTGAAACTATCCATGAGTGGAATGCCAATCCTAAAAATTTAGACGCGCTGCGGGGGCGAATGGCCGAATTATCCAAGCCCAATGCTGTCGCTGATATAATTTCCCTCCTATGATCGCTCAAGTTGTTTTTGACCTGCCACTAGACGGGCCCTTTGATTATTTAATCCCCGTCCAGTTGGTCTCTAAAATTGTTGTCGGAACGCGTGTCAAAGTGCCTTTTGGGCCCAAGATCCAGATTGGTATTGTGATTGGTCTTCTGGAAACAAGTTCAATTCCAAAATTAAAACCTATCCTATCTCCCTGTGAGGCATTCCCGGTATTGAATGCCCTGGATTTAACCTTTGCCCAAGATTTTTGCGCTTATTACGGCTGTAGTTTAGGCGAAACTTTAGCCACGATGCTGAGGAATAAAAAAGAGCTTAAGCCCTCCATTCAACGGGACCACAAACCGGTGCGGACTTTATATCGCTGCCAGCCCCATTCCTACGCGGATAAAATTAAAAAAATCATTGATGGGTATCGCCGTCGGTATCAGGACATGGGCTGCGACTACTGCCATTTTTTCATTCTGGTCCCGGACAGTTTCCGAACTGAAGTTTTTGCCCAAGCGTTCAAAGGGCTTGGTTCTGTCAGGATCGGTACACGTTCCTCGGTTTTTGATTGTGACGGGCAATTTGATTGTGTCTTTATGGTTGATGACCAGGATGCCTCTTATAAACAAGAACAAACGCCCATGTATGAAACCCGCCAGGTTCTTTTAGCGCGTTCTTCGCTTTTCGGTTTTGATCTCGCTTTTGTGGGGATATCTCCATCGGTCGAACTGATGGCCTTGGTGCGTGACCATGGGATTAAGATGATTGAAGAACCATTGGCCTCTGTTCCAAAAGCCCGTTTGGTTGACCTGACTAATTATAAATTTGTCCCAGGACTGCTTTCTCCCCCTGTGCGTGACGCAATTGATCTGGCTTTAAAAGCAGGTAAGAAAAGTATTTTGGTTTTAAACCGCAAGGGATCGTATCGCCTGACCCGTTGTGTCGATTGCGCGGAGGTTTTAAAATGCAGTCACTGTGACAGCCCGCTTGTCTATTCAAGAGCAGAAGGCAAATACAGTTGCCGCCACTGCACCTACACGGTACCGGGTGATACTGTTTGCCCGAATTGCCATAAGCCCAGCTGGAAATCTGTTGGCATCGGGGTTGAGCAATTACAAACAGAATTAAAAAAGCAGTTCCCTCAAGCTAAAATCCAAACCTTTGAGCGAAGCAATCTTAACACAATACAAAATTTTGATATTTTAATCAGTACTCAGGCCGTCTTGCGTTTCCAAGGAAGCTTACAGGTAAGTGTCGCCGCCTTCATAGACTTTGATGCTGAACTAAACCGTTTAGATATGCGTTCAGGCTTCAATGCCTTTAGTTTAGCGCTTCATATTAGCTGCATGGCCCTTGAATCAGTCTTCATCCAGACGCGTAACATTAATCACTATGTGCTCCAAAGCCTTTCTAAGGCCAATACAAAAGGATTCTACGACGAGGAATTAAAATTAAGAAAAGAATTTGGATTTAGCCCTTTCAAGCACTGGGTTAAAATCAGCTGGCGGGGCAAGGTTGAAAAATCCACCAAGGAAGCAGCTGAAGGGGCATATAAAGCATTAATTAAATCAGCCTCTGAAAACTATACCCTAACGCCACCGTTAGCGGATATGGTCGGCCGCAAACGGGACCAATTCCGTTTTAATGTGATGCTGCAAGCCGATAACGTCCCTTTGCTCGTCGCCTGCATCAAATCCACCCTGAAAGAAATCAAACGGCCAAGCCGGGTGATCGTGACCCTAAACATAGATCCATAAGTTTTCTAAAGCCATGCCATCCTTGACCGCCTGGCACACAATGTTTATACTATCGAATTAAAAGGTACACTAATTATGCGCATAATTTTTTTCGGCAGTGATGAATTTGCGGCGGTGCATTTGGAGCATCTCTTGACCTTTGAGCATGAGGTTCTTGCCTGTGTCACAGGGACGGATAAGCCGCAGGGGCGGGGGATGAAAATTGTTTTGTCGCCCATTAAGCAGATAGCATTGGGGAGGCAAATCCCGTGCTTGCAGCCTCTGACTTTAAAAGATAAAGATAGCGTCGATGCTTTGAAAGCATACAAGGCAGATATTTTTGTGGTGGTGGCCTATGGACGTTTGTTGACTCAGGAAATTTTAGATATCCCTAAAATACTTTGCCTCAATGTGCATGGCTCGCTGCTTCCTAAATACCGCGGGGCGGCACCAGTCAATTGGGCCATTATGAACGGGGACAAAGAAACAGGGGTGACCATCCAAAAAATGGCCTTGGCACTCGACGCCGGTGATATTATCGCCCAGGAGAAAATGCCGATTGACGACAATGAAAATGCCGCCCAATTGCGGAAACGCATGGCCTTGGTAGGGGCTAAATTATTGATTAAGATCTTGGATCAAAAGCCTTCAAGTCGTTTTCACTTAACGCCCCAAGATGAAACCCAAGTGACGTATGCGCCCAAGTTGACCAAGGAGATGGGCAAAATTGACTGGAATAAACCAACACAAGTGATTTGTGATCAGGTGCGCGGCCTTCAGCCTTGGCCGGGGGCATATACTTCTTATAATGGTAAAATGCTTAAAATCACCCAAGCTCAAATTTCACATGAGGATATTGGCCAATTCACCCCCGGGCAGGTGATCAAAGTTGATAAAAGAGGTTTTTATGTGGCTTGCTTGGACAAAGGACTCTTAATTAAAGAAGTGCAGCCTGAAGCAGGCAAGGTGATGTCTTCCAGTAGTTTTGTGGCTGGATATAAAATAGGGGACAGCGCCCTATTTATATAAAAAATAGGGCGCTGTCCCCTATTAACGTGTTATAATCCCACTCATGTCACAATTAAGAAAAGACCCCATCGTCGGCCGTTGGACCATCATCGCCACCGAACGCGCCCGGCGTCCAGCCGCTTTTGTAGACCCATTATCCACAACCACCGATCAGAAGCACTGTCCTTATTGCCAGGATATTGCCTCCCCAGGAGTTTATGAGTCGCAGGGGGTGAAGGTCATCAACAGCAGCAGCCCTATTTTAGATGAGAGCAAACCGTTTGAACTTCGCGGCCATGGTCTTTATGATGTTTGCCATAGTTATGGCGTCCATGAAATTGTCCTGGAAACCCCAACACATACCGCGAACATGGCGGATTTACCGCCCGAACAGATCAATGCCGTGATGCAAACCTATGCTTTACGCATGCAAACACACCGTAAGAACCCTTTCGTAGAATATATTTTAGCCTATAAGAACTATGGCGTTGCCGCCGGCAGCCGCAATATCGGGCATGCCCGTTCACAGATCATGACGGTCCCGGTTTTACCCATGCGTGTTTTAGATAAAATCAGCGGTTCAAAGAAATATTTTGATTATCACGAGCGTTGCCTTTTTTGCGATATGGTCACCCAGGAGTTGAAAAGCATGGAGCGGGTCGTCACCCAAAATGAAGATTTTGTGGTCATCACCCCTTTTGCCTCACGCTTTCCTTTTGAAACATGGATCCTGCCGAAGGGGCATCACTGTGATTTTGTTGAGGGTATTAAGGGCCATGAAGATTCATTAGCCGCAATAATGAAAGATCTTCTGCTGCGTTTTAAAATGGGTTTAAATGACCCGGCGTATAATTACATGATACAGACCTCTCCGGTTAAAAAGGCATCTTCGTATAAAGATGACTATCACTGGCATATTGAAGTCATGCCAAGGTTAACGCGGGTGGCTGGTTTTGAACGTGGCACCGGATTTTATATTTGCCCTATCCCGCCGGAGATGAGCGCGTCTTTTTTAAGGGAGGTCGAGATCCATGCCTGAACTAAGGAGAGACCCGGTTGTCGGACGCTGGGTGATCATTGACAGCGATCACACCAAGGGCCCTTTGGATTTTTCCAAAGATGACAATACCCCCACCCATCAGTCCATTTGCCCGTTTTGTCCAGGTCGTGAACACCAGACACCTCATGAAGTTGACGCGGTGCGTCCTTTAAAAAGCCTGCCGGATACGCCCGGATGGCTGGTAAGGACAGTGCCAAATAAATTTCCGGTGCTGATATCAGACGGATCACTTCAAAAAGAAGGCATAGGGATTTATGACCAGATGTCCGGCATAGGCGCTCATGAGGTTTTGATTGAAGGTCCTGAGCATGAGAAAAACCTAACTGAATTGACCAAGGAAGAGATGCTGGCCGTGATAAACCAATACCAAAATCGCTTTCGTTATTTGTCCAAGGACAGCCGTTTTAAATATGTGATGATTTTTAAGAATTTTGGTTTTTCCGCCGGGGCTACCCTTGAACACACCCACAGCCAGATCATTGCCCTGCCCATGGTTCCTAAAACCGTGTTGGAAGAGCTTAAAGGGGCAGAGCATTACCATCAATTCCGAGGTCGCTGTGTTTTTTGTGATATGATTTCCCAGGAATATCAGGACAAAGAGCGTATCATTGCTGAAAACACCAGTTTTTTGGCCTTCTGTCCATACGCGCCCCGCTATGCATTTGAAACCTGGATTATCCCTAAAGGGCATAGTGCTGATTTTGCCCAAATGGATACAGCCACTCAGGTGCATTTGGCGCAAATTTTGCAGGATATGCTAAGAAAAATCAAACAAGTTTTAGGCAATCCGTCGTACAATTATTATTTGCATACTGCGCCCGTAGGATACGATCATACGGCGTGTTATCATTGGCATATCGAAATTATCCCGAAATTGACCCGCAGTGTTGGTTTTGAGTGGGGAACAGGATTGCACATCGTCCCCACCTTCCCCCAAGACGCCGCCCGTTTTTTAAGGGAATCCTGAAGTACGAATTGACAATTCAGGCTTTTTAAGTAGAATAGGGTTCTTGTTTGCGCCGCAAATTTATGCCGAGTTAGCTCAGGCAGTAGAGCGCAGGACTGAAAATCCTGGCGTCCCCAGTGCAAGTCTGGGACTCGGCACCATTCTTTTTGGATTAAGCCATGAAGCCATACGATATTTGTGTGATAGGAGGGGGTGGTCATGCAGGATTGCCCTTATCCATTGCTTTTGCCGGTAAAGGCAAAAGAGTCATTATTTCGGATACAAACAAAGACACCTTAAAAATTATCGGTCGCGGCATCATGCCTTTTATTGAAAATGGGGCCGATAAAATCCTCAAAAGGGTCATTCATAAAAATCTTTTTCTTTCCCCTGAGCTTAGTGTAGTCAAAGAATCCAAATATATTATTGTTGTTATAGGCACTCCGATTGATGAACATCTAAGTCCCAAACATAAAGATGTGATGTTATTCTTTGAACAATTAAAGCCTTTTTTGAAAAAAGGCCAAGTTGTCATTTTGCGCAGTACCGTTTATCCTGGTATTGCCGAAAAAATCCAGAAACTCCTTAAAGGGATACCGGTTTGTTTTTGTCCGGAGAGGATCGCTGAAGGCCGTGCCATGGAAGAACTTCTTTCATTGCCCCAAATTGTTTCTGGTTTTGATTCAGCATCCATACAGAAGGCAGCGCAACTATTTAAAGTTTTGACTAAAGACATCATTTATTTGGATCCTTTGGAAGCAGAACTGGCCAAACTTTTTACAAATTCCTGGCGTTATGTCCAATTTGCGGTGGCCAATCAATTTTATATGATAGCGGAGGAATACAAGGCAGACTTTTATGCGATCTATAATGCTATGACCTATAATTACCCAAGAGCAAAACATTTCCCTAAACCAGGCTTAACAGCCGGTCCCTGTCTTTTCAAAGATACCATGCAAATCGCAGCCTTTACCAATCATAAATTCTTTTTAGGCCATAGTGCTATGCTTATTAATGAAGGTTTGCCTAATTTCATTATTGACCAGCTCAAGAAATCTCACAATCTTTCAAAATTGACTGTTGGCATTTTAGGGATGGCGTTTAAAGCCGAAAGTGACGATAAGAGGGAATCTTTGTCCTATAAATTAAAGAAAATTATCTATTTGGAAGCCAAGGCTGTCCTGTGTTCTGATGCCTACATCAAAGATGAAAGTTTTGTTGATGAACAAACTCTTCTGAAGAAAAGCGATATCATTATTATTGGCGCGCCTCATCAAAGGTATAGTCAATTGAATTATAAGGACAAGGTCCTGGTTGACATTTGGAACCACGTTCCTCAAGAGGGGAGAAGGCGGCTTTGAAAATTTTAGTGACAGGGGCCAAGGGTTTTATTGCCGGGTATCTGATCGAAGATCTGCTTAACCGTGGCTGGGAAGTGACAGGCTTGGACAATCTATCCAAATATGGTGAAGTTTCCAAAAGTTACGATCATCATCCTAAGTATAAATTTGTCAAAGGAGATGTTAAGGATACGGATTTACTGAAGAAAATACTAGAAGATTGTGACCATTTTGTCGCGGGAGCGGCGATGATCGGTGGTATTGCCTATTTTCATGAATTCGCTTACGATCTTATCGCCGAGAATGAGCGGATTTGCGCATCTTCCTTTGATGCGGCAATCTGGGCTTATAAAAATGCTCAATTAAGAAAAATCACGGTGATTTCCTCTTCGATGGTCTTTGAGAACGCTACGTTATACCCGACCCCTGAAGGACATCAGACCCAATGTCCCCCGCCTTGTTCAACCTATGGATTTCAAAAGCTTGCTGCTGAGTATTTTGCCAAAGGCGCCTATGAGCAATATCAATTACCCTATACGATAGTACGGCCCTTTAATTGTATCGGCATCGGTGAAAAAAGAGCGCTGGCGGACAGGGACATTAAATCAGGGGACATCAAGCTCGCCTTAAGCCATGTTGTCCCGGATTTGGTCCAAAAAATACTGAAAGGCCAAAGCCCTTTGCATATTTTGGGGAGCGGCCAGCAAATCCGTCATTACACCTATGGAGGGGATTTGGCCCAAGGGATACGGTTGGCCATTGAAAAAGATTCGGCTTTATGCAATGATTTTAATCTTTCCACAGACACGGCAAGCACGGTGTTAGAACTTGCGGAATTAATCTGGAAAAAAATAAATCCAGATCTGCCTTTTCACTATGTCTGTGATGAACCTTTTACCTATGATGTTCAAAAAAGGACGCCCGATACAACAAAGTCCAGACGAATTTTAGGGTTTCACGCCCAAACAAGCCTCGATCAAGCGTTGGATGAGATAATTCCTTGGATCAAAAAACAGATAGAGACAGGCGGCATTTAATCGTCACATGAATCCAATCACTGTTGCTATTATCATTCCTGTTTATAATGAGTCGGCTAATATTGAAAAGAATTTAGATGCCATCAAGCAGGGGATCAAGGGCAGTAAAGAAATATTCACCGTCAATATTGTTTATGATTTCGAAGAAGATACGACCCTGCCGGTCATCGTGAAAATCCGCACCCAATATCCTTTCCAGATAATTCTAATTAAAAACACTTCCAAAGGTGTTTGCAATGCCATCAAAACAGGTTTAAACCAGGCTAAGGGTGACTATCTCCTGGTGACCATGGCGGACATGTCTGATGATTATAGTATCTTGCCGCAATTGGTTGATCTGGCAAAGAATGGGTTTGATATTGTTTGTGGTTCACGGTATATGAAAGGTGGAAAAACGCATGGAGGCCCGTTTTTGAAAAAGAATCTTTCCCGTTTGGCCGGGGTAAGCCTCCATTTTTTGACCCGGATACCCACCCATGACATTACCAACAGTTACAAGATTTATAGAAAATCTTTACTGAACACGATGCGCATTGAAAGTGATGGCGGTTTTGAAATCGGGATGGAAATAACGGCCAAGGCCTTTGGGCAAGGATCAAAGATCACAGAGATACCGACCCAATGGTGGGACAGGACCGCCGGGCAATCAAGATTTCAACTGGGCCGCTGGCTGCCTAAATATTTACGATGGTACGGACTTCTTCTTTCTTACCGGATCGCCCTGCTTTTAAAATAGCAAATGAAAGGATAAATGAATGCTGCCATTTATTCTGGCTATAGTGACAAGCTTGAGTGTACTGGGAATTGGTTTTTATAGTATAAATTGGTGTTTTATTGTATGGCCGGTGATCTGGCCATTGACACTCCGCCTTGCCCTGGCTTGGTTGGCAGGGTATACCTTAGTTGAGGTCCTATTATATGTATTGGCCATGATGCATTTGTTTTATTGGCCATTGGTCATCTTTATCCCGTTCATTTTAGGGGCAGCTGCTTGGGTCTCGATGAAACCTATTTTTAATATCAGCAGCGTCGTACCTAAAATCAACATACAAGTGATGGTGTTGGCAGGTATTTCATTTTTTGTTTTATTCTGGAATTTATATCCTACTTTTGATGTGGACTCCTTAAGCGGTTATTTCAGGATACTTAAGAATCTTTTTAAATGTCATGGCCTCCATTTTGATCCTTATGATGACATCCGTTGGTCTTTGCCCTGGGGAGAGAATTTACTCTATTCTATAGGGTTTGCCTTTGATAGTAATCAGGGCATCGTCTTTGCCCAGCTTATCCATGGCGTTTCAAAGGTCATGGTTGTCTTGATGGCCTATGGCGGAGCCCGTCTTTTGGGCTTAAAAGAATTAAGTTTAATCCCTCCAATATTGTTGGCTTCCGAAGAGCATTTTATCGCTTCAGGGGCCAATCACAATGTACATGTTAACACCCATTTATTGTTAGGGGTAAGCATGATAATGGTGATGTTAATCGTATTATGGAAAGATAAACAGCCACGAGCCTTAGTGGCTGCCTTGGTGGGGGCCACTGCCGCCGCGATGTGTAAGTTTGTGGGGGCGGCCTACGCGTTTTTTTTATTCATCATCATAGGGCTGGCAGCTTGCTGGCATCCCTGGTGCCGCCGGCTGTTGAAGGATATGTGGCATCAACCGCGTTTTAGATCTTTAGCCGCGGTGCTGATTTTAGGGATGTTTTTACCGTATGTTATTGATTGGATTTTTACAGGATCCCCGATATCTCCTTCTAATTTAGGTCCTTTGGTCCCCCGCCACTATGATGCCTATGCGCGCACCTTGGGGGCCATGTATCACTATCATTTGGGGGTGGGTGCCGCGGTCAAGAACATCAGTGCTTTTATGGTATGGCCTGGTGTTTTAGCATTGAAAATCTTACTGCCCCTGATGATCGTTGGGGCTTGTTGGGCATGCTTTAGCGGCCAACCATTTAAAGGAGCGTCATTAACAGGACTGGTGCTAGGGCTCATGGCCATCTTGATGGTGGTCATCCAACAGAATTATATTGTATATGAAATGCGTTATTACCGTTTCGTCCTGGTGATCGCGTCTCTTTCCTGTGCGTGTATCATCAGCGGCATCTTTGAAACAGGGGAGAAACGTTTTCAGGGGATAGAGAAAATATGGCCATGGTCCAAATGGTGCGTGGTCGTCCTGGCAATGATGATATCTTTCAAGTATTCCTTTAGTGTGATGGCAGCAGAGTCGACCCGTCCTTCAGCCAGGGACATCGTGTCATTTTTGAGCCATCATGACAGCGTGTCCGATATTTTAAAGCGGAATTACCCTCAAGAAAAAGATGTTTATGATCAATACCGTATTTTGCCTTTTGACCCTTCCAAGACCGGGATATTAGTCCGGATGAGTTGGCCTCAAACAGTGTACCCTTTGCAGGGGCGTAATCTTTCTTTTTCCTGTACAGCGGCTTTGCCGTCCTATGTTTATTTTGATGGAGGTTCTTTTGCCAAATATCTTTTGTCCCTGGATATTGAACAAATCATTGATTTGACTACCGACCGCAATTACCCTTTGAATAACGGGTCTGTGAAGAAGGTCTTAGACAGATGCGGCCAGCCCATGGCGGGGGATAGTCCTAGACGATGGTTAAATTTATCGAAACCCTGTTTGCAGGAAATGGCCACACTTGCCAACCCGGCTGCCGGGTATGAGCGGCTGGAAGAAATAATTACGTCCTTGCGTAAGAAGCCAGGCTACGATCCTTTTAATACACCTGGTTATGGGGGCGTTGATAAATTGCTTGAGTAAAAGAAAAGGGCATAATAATCATCTTAAATGGGATTGCCAAATCAGGAAACTCTTGGTAGGATAAACCCTTATGGAAAATGAAGAAAAATTAATTGCCTTAAGCAGTTTAGGCCTCGGACAAAAGGCCATGATCGTGGCATTTTCTTTTGAGACCAAGGAAGGCGAGCATATCCAGAAGATGGGCTTGATCCCCGGCGAGCAGTTGGAAATTGTGCGCTTATCTCCCGTGGGGGAACCTATTGAAATTAAAATCCGCGGGTACTACCTTTCTTTAAGTAAACAGGAAGCTGACCGTATCAAGGTCAAGCTATTCAGTGCGCCATAAATAATTGTTATTCTCTCTTTTTTGTTCCTGCCTGTGCTAAAATCCTGCATCAAGAATATTCTTGACTCCGTCATGCAACTCGGGTATAAAAAGGACTTAATTTCTTTCCAAGCGAGTGGAATTCAAGTTCCACTGGTGTATAATATTTTGATCATTCGCTGGCGTAGCTCAGTTTGGTAGAGCAGCGCATTCGTAATGCGCAGGTCGGGGGTTCGATCCCTCTCGCCAGCTTTTTTCCTATGTTTGCCCGTGCTCTTGTCATTGTTGTCTTTGGGGTAATCGCTTACGGCTCTATGCTGCAAACACCGTTTAGGGTCATGGATGACCGTATATCCATCGTCGAGAACCCCGCGATCAAATCCGCCAGGAACATCCCCGGGATTTTTCAGGAGGGGTATTTCCATGACCAGTCGTATTACCGGCCGCTGATCAATCTTAGCTTTATGGGTGAGTACCAGGCCTTTGGCCTTAATTCTTTTTTTTATAATCTGGATAATCTCATCCTGCATATTTTAAACGCGCTCTTGGTTTTTCTTCTGGTGTCCAGGCTCACCCATAATGAAGCAATAGGTTTTTGGACAGGCCTTTTGTTTGTCCTCCATCCCTTGCAGTGGGAGGCGGTGTGCAATGTCCCGGGGAGGTCCATTCTTTTAAGCGCCTTTTTCGTGCTTGGCAGTTTTGTATTGTTTTTGGAATATTATAAAAACCGCCGCGGTTTTGCTTCGGCCTTGCTTTTGGCCACGTTTTTTTTAGGGTTATTATGCAAAGAATCGACTGGTGTCCTTCCCTTTGTTGTCCTGGCGTATCTTTCATTGGATAAAACAAATCCATGGCCGCAAAAGGTGAAATGCCTATGGCCATTTCTTGCCGGGATCGCGGGGTACTTGTTTTTGCGCCAGCACTTTGGCATTACCAACGTCCATCAGACCACCCAAGCCGGTGTCCTGCTCTTAGGGTTTGTGACTTTTTTACGTTCGGTGATCACCGATTTGCGTTTGTTTATTTTCCCGGTTGATTTGCATTATGACCGCTGCCTGCCGTTTATGCTATCGATGAGGCAGCCGGAGGCCTTGGGGACTTGTATTTTTTGGGGACTGGCCCTGATTATTTTTGTTTTGTATTTTCGAAAAATACCCCCGTTTATTTTATTTTTGATGGCATGGTTTTGCCTGGAGCTTTTACCTGTGTCACAATTAGTGGTCAGTATCGGGGTAGGGGCGGGCCATGTGTCGACGGCAGAACATTTTTTATATATCGCCTGCATCCCGGTTTTTATAGGTATGGTGATGTTTTTTCAGGGGGTCTACGCGCTGAATTTGAAGAAAGGTTTTATAAAACCGCTATTTTTGAAATTGGTGGCGGGAGGATTTTTGGTGTTTTTATTTATAACCGCGGTTGAGCAGAGCATTTATGCTTCCAGTGAATTCAGCATGATTAACCGCTCCCTTGCTTTTGAACCGGATAATCCACGTGTCCAGTCGGCCATGGGCATGTTAAGTGTTTTCAGAGGGGACATTCCCGACGCCGAGAAACATTTCCGTTGGGCTATCAAGGCAGAGCCTTTAAATCCGACCTATCATATCGCCTTGGGCACAGCCCTTTGCCAGCAGGGCAAATGGATTGAAGGCCTTGAGCAATTTGTCGTTTTTGATCCAGGCAAGGACAAGGCCCTGGTCGAACGCCAGGAAAAGCTGACCATGGGGCATATCCGTCAACAATTAGCCCAAGGAAAAACTTTTGACGCCCGTGGGTGGTTGGCGATAGGGATTTATGAGGCCAATTCCGGACAGGAGCCCCAAGCCATTGATGCCTTTCTTAAAAGTACCAGCTTAAATCCCGGCCAGACAGATGCCTGGTTTAATTTAGGTTCATTGTATGAGGCCCTTGGCAATCAGCACGCGGCCAGGTTGGCGTTTAAAAAGGTATTAGAACTCCATGACCTGACGGGTTTTCAAAGGAATTATGCGTCTAAACATTTAGCTGAAATGACACGAAACCCTTGAAGGAGCGCGGTTAAAGATTATGTTGCATTTTATTTGCGATAAAAAAAGCAGGGATTTTTTCCGCTTCTGGTTTGCCCAATTGATAACCCAATTTGGAGACAGGGTTTTTCAAATGGCCTTGGTCGGTTTAATGACCCTACGCCATCCGGGATCAGTGGCGGAAATGTCTAAACTGCTTGTTTTTACGATCATTCCGGCATTTATCGTCGGGCCCATCGCCGGGGTTTATATCGACCGTTGGGACAGGCGCACAGTCCTTTTTATCTGCTATTTTCTTCAGGGCCTGCTGGTATTATGGGCCGCTTTTTATCTGATCCATTTACCGGATATGTGGCCCATGTATGGGGTGGTATTTACTATTTTTTCATTAAGCCGTTTTTATGTGCCGGCAAAAATGTCCCTTATCCCTGAGATCGTCCATGAGGATGATTTGCATATTGCCAATTCCTTATCAACCATCACGGGAATGATAGCCCTGGTATTGGGGGCGCTTTTAGGATCTTTGATCGTTGAGTATAGCGGGTCTTTTTCCGGGTTTTGCTGGGATGCCGCATGTTACTTTCTTTCAGGGGTCTTGGTTTTTACCATTGCGGCCTTGCGCCGCCGGCTGCCCAATAAAAAAGCCATTATCGCCGGTGCCAAGGAAATGCTGCGGGTTGAGAAAAGTGTTTGGCATGAAATTGTCGATGGTATCCACTATATCCGTTCCCAAAAGGAAATCAGTTTTATTATTGGGATGATGGCCATTCTATTGGCCGCGGTGGGGGCGATCTATGTTGTCATCATCGTATTTATCCAACAAGCTTTTCATAGCGTGACCAAGGATTTAGGTTTTCTGGCCGTAGCATTAGGGTTAGGCGCATTCCTGGGCAGTTTGGCTTATGGCCGATGGGGAAAAAAGATCACAGCTTTCAAAGTGATTTTTTGGTCACTCATCCTGGGTGGCGGCATGGTCGTCCTTTTTGCCTCAACAGTCGAGGCAACACATGACCGTTTATTGGCCTTAGGATTGTCTTTTGTCTTGGGGTTTGTAATCGGGCCTGTGATGGTGGCACCCAATACCGTCATAAATAAGATTTGCGCCTTGGAAATGTCGGGAAAAGTCTTTGCCGCTTTAGAATTTGTCATCTTCATGGCTTTTCTGTTGGCCATGATGACCAGTTCTTTTTTATCCCAACATATTCCGGGCTTTTGGATCTTAACCACCGCGGGGGGTATATTTATAGTTGTCGGTGTGGTAGGCCTGTTTAAGTTTGGAGAAAAATCATGAATTTCGCCGTCTTGGCCTCAGGTCGCGGTGGTAATTTGCAAGCCATCATTAAAGCAGTTAAAGCCGGAAAGATCAATGCAGATTTAAAACTCGTTATATCCGACAAGAAAGACGCCTATGCGTTGGAATATGCCCGTCAGGCTAAAATCCCAGCCCTGCATATTGACCCTAAAGATTTCAATGACCGTGAGTCATTTGACCGCGCCGTTGTCGATCGCTTACATGAATTTAAAATAAATTTTGTGGTTTTGGCGGGGTACATGCGCCTGCTTAGCCGCTATTTTATCCGGCAATACCCGGATAAAATCCTTAATATCCATCCATCCCTGCTCCCCGCCTTTAAAGGCATGCACGCCATTAAAGCCGCTTTTGAATCAGGTGAAAAAATCACAGGCCCGACCGTGCATTTTGTTGTCGAAGAAATGGATTCAGGCCCGATCATCCTTCAGGAGCAGGTGAGTATTGATCCCCAGGACACCCTCGCCACCCTGGAAGAAAAAATCCACCATGCCGAACACCGCATTTACCCTCAAGCCATTGAGTTGTTTGTCCAGGGTAAGTTAAAAATTGAAGGCAGGAAGATTACTGGTCTTTGATGGTGGTTTTACCCTCTTCGAAGATGATGTGGATGAGCTTGCCGTTTGATTTTAAGTTATCTGTCTTAGGTTTGTCCTCACCGAAGAAATCCAGTTGTTTAGGCGTAAAGATCATCTTCTTTTTGGTCCTGATATCATCCGTGCGCAATTCTTTGAAACTTTTAAAATGATAATAACGGGTGGTGTCGGCAATGATGCCGATGATGGCCTCTTCATAATTTTCCTGGGGCGGGAAATCACTTTGGGTAAATTTAAAGCGGATGCGGCTGACCATTTGCTTGGCCAGGAAATCAGGCATTTTAATGTCGTTGTATTCTAAATGCTGGCCGATCTCATCCCCAATATAACTCGTGCTGCCTTTTGACTCCTGAAGGACGCGTTTGTTGAATTCATCATAAGGAATGCCTTCCACGGAGGCCATGCGGTAATCTTCCAAATAAAAAGTATAACGGGCCTCGATGCCTTTTTTAATGTCGGTGATGGCCATCACCACAAATGAGACCGGGGTCTTGGGGTCCATCATGGTCTCGGTGATGGCGGTAAATAAATTATTATAAAGCTTATTAAAATAATCCGTGCCTTCGTTACGGATGCCTTCGCTGGAGAGGTCGGATTTGATTTTAGGCAGCACATCATATTCAAAATTAAAGGCGTTGTCCTTAAAGTTGCCGTTGATATAAAGCAGGTCATATTTGGCCGGTTTTTTCAAGGGGTCGGCCGGGGAAGGGGTTTCAGCCGCGAAATCAAATAGAGGATTAGGGGTCGGCGCGTAGATCCAGAATGTTTTTCCGACCATGCGGGTGATGACATTGAGTTTGTAGTCTTTTTGGCATTTCGTTTCAAATTTAGTTTGCAAATCCGTGAGCGGAGGACGGGGGAGCAGGGTCTTTTTAGTCGAGCAGCTTAAATTTGTCCCAATAAATAAAATTAATAAGATTCTAAACAGAAAATACATGTATCAGGGTATTTCTATCTGGGCGGCTGGTTTGAGGTCAAATTTTTGGAAAATGGATTTAATTTCATCGTATTCCAAATCACCTTTATTCAATAGTTCCTGGGCAAAATATTCCAGGAGATCTTTGTGCCTGCTTAAAATCTCAGTAGTGTCTTTGAGGGACGATTGCAGGATGTTTTGCATGTCTGCGTCTAAGACTTCCTTGGTTTTTTCCGAAATATTATGACGGCCGGAGCTGTCTTTGAGCGCGTCAAAATCCCCCATCAGTCCGGAGGACCCCATGCCGAGGCTCCACACCATGCGGGAAGCAATGGTCATGGCATGGTAGAAATCACTGCCCGGGCCGCCGCCTACTCCAGTGGTGGTCGTTCCCAGGGCTATTTTTTCTGCCACATAACCGGCCATCAGCATTTTTATTTTCGATAATAAATGTTCGCGGTTAGGCGCGTTGGATTCCAATTCTTCAATGGCCCGGGAATAAATATACCCAAGAGCGCCTTTCCTGGGGCGGATGGTGGCCTTGATCACCTCATCGGTAGGGTCGACTAAATAAGTGAGGATGGCGTGGCCGGCCTCGTGATAGGCTGTTTCTTTGAGGGATTTTTGATTGTATTTGGCGTTGGTGACAGCCCCCATGGTCAAGCGGTCATAAGATTCGGAAAGGTCTTTGGAGCTGATACAGTCCCGGTTATTGCGCATGGCAATAAGGCCGGCTTCGCGGATCATATTGTCAATATCAGAAGGGGTAAATCCCACCGCGGTGCGGGCCAGCACCGAGGGGCTGACAGATTCCTCATATTTCACCTTGGTCAGGTAATATTTAAAAAGCTCTTCCCGTTCCTGCAGATTAGGCTTACTGATATAAATTTTGCGTTCAATGCGCCCGGCGCGCAAAATGGCCGGGTCCAATTGGTCTTCCCGGACATTGGTGGCAGCCAGGACAACGATATTATTTTCCTGCTGGCGCAGGCCGTCAAGTTCAGTCAGGAATTGGTTGACGGTGGCGTTGTGTGAAATCGTGCCGCCAAAACCGCGGTCGACAGCACGGGGAGTGGCGAAGGAATCGACTTCATCAAAGAAAATGATGCAGCCGCCTTCAGCCTTGGCCATGTCGCGGGCTTCTTTAAAAATATCTTTCATTTTGCGGGCACCCTCGCCGACATAAATGCCCACCAGATCACTGCCGACGGCGGACATAAAAGGAAAGCCAGCTTCCGTGGCCATGGCCTTGGCCAGGTAGGTCTTGCCGCAACCGGGAGGCCCGAACATAATGACCCCTTTGACGATTTTTCCGCCGATGGCCTTAAGCAGGTTCCTGTCTTTTAACAATTTGACGATTTCCCATGCTTCTTCCTTGGCGTCCTTCATGCCAATGACCTCATCCCATTTGACATTGACCTTCCCGCCTAAGATCTTATTCTCCCCCATGGCTTCCACCGAATGCATGACACGCCCCAGGGCGGTTTCTAAGTCTGTTTGGTTGATGATTTCCCTTTTTTCCCGGAGTGCCAGGATGCCAGCTTCCCTGACCATGCTATTGATATCGGCGGGAGAAAACCATTTGGCTTTTTCAGCGAGCGCAGGGACATTGATATTTTCTTCAAATTTGACCTTGGCTAAATAATAATTTAACAGGGCTTCCCGATCTTTAGAGTTGGGTTTCTGGAAATATATTTTACGGTCAAAGCGGCCTGAACGCATGACCGCGGGGTCTAATTTATCTTCCGACACATTCGTGGCCGCGAGAACAACAATGTTATTGTTCTCACCTTTTAATCCATCCAGCTCAGTGAGGAATTGGTTGACCGTGGTGCTATGTTCACGGGAAGCGCCGCCATCTTCCGCGGTCCAGCGGGGCATGGCAAAGGCGTCGATTTCATCGATAAAAATAATGCATCCGCCTTCAGAGCGCGCCAGGTCGCGCGCTTCCTTAAAGACTTTCCGCACCTTTTCGCCGCCTTCACCGATAAATTTCTTATTGAATTCACTTCCTGACGCCACCACAAACGGAAACCCTGATTCAGTGGCCATGGCCTTGGCCAGGTAGGTCTTACCACAGCCCGGAGGCCCGATGAGCATGACCCCCTTGATGATCTGTCCGCCCACGACTTTTAGCTTGTGCCTGTCCTTGAGCAATTCCACGATTTCCCAAGCGTCTTTTTTAGTTTCTTCCATGCCGATCAAATCATCCCATTTAACATTGGTCTTGGAAGATAGCACCTTGTCTTCACCGGTCTTTTCGATCGACACCATGACAATATTCAAGGCTTTAAGCAGGTCATCCTGGGTCACAAGGGCGCGTTTTTCACGTAAGGCCAGGACGCTGGCCTCGCGGGTCATATTATTGATATCCGCGGGAGAGAACCATTGCGCTTGGTCCGCGAGAGTGACCACATCAATGGCCGGATCAGCATTGACTTTTTTGAGGTAATACTGGATCAGGGCTTCACGCTCTTTGGCGGTGGGTTTTTCAACATAAATCTTCCGGTCAAAACGGCCTGAGCGCATAATGGCCGTATCAAGCTGTTCAGGAGGGACATTGGTGGCCGCCAGGACAACAATATTATTTTCTTTGGTCCGTAGGCCATCGAGTTCAGTGAGGAATTGGTTGACTGTGGCATTGGAATCAATGTTACCGCCAAAACCCCGATCCCCCTGGCGGGGCCGGGCGAAAGAATCAATCTCGTCGATAAAAATGATACAGCCGCCTTCAACGGCAGCCAATTGCCGGGCTTTTTTAAACAAGGACTTGATGCGGGATGCACCGACCCCCATGAAAATACCGACAAATTCACTGCCCACGGCTGAAAGAAAGGGCAATTTACATTCCGAGGCCATGGCCTTGGCCAAATAGGTTTTGCCGCAGCCCGGTGGCCCCACCATCAGGACGCCCTTGATCATGGTTCCGCCGATGGCCTTGACCTTGGAGGAGTCTTTGATGAATTGGACGATTTCCCAGGCATCGCGTTTGGCATTTTCCATGCCGATGACATCGTCCCATTTGATGTCGGTCTTGGTTTTCTCGGCGCTGTCCTTGCTTAGCATCTTAGACATCCCGCCGCCCATCATATAATACATTTGAACGTAGCTAAAAATGAAGGCCTGGATGACACCACCCACCAGCATGATGAATAAATAAATGCCCATTTGGGCCATCATGTTTTTCCGGTAGAAGCCTTCCATGCTAAAAAAGCTTGTTCCCCCGAACCACATAAAAAGCACCAGGGAGCTGACCAAGGTAAAAATGGCCGCGTAAATCAGGATCCCCTTCCAGTGCACCCGGAGATATTTTAAAAAACGATTTTTTATCATAAGTCTGTCCTTAAGAATATTTTATGAAATTAAAAACAAGGCTCAGTATAACACATATAGGGGACAGCGCCCTATTTTTTTTGAAAATAGGGCGCTGTCCCCTAATGTTTAATGATATGTTAACTGATGTGCTTGGACCTTGGCCTGCACATCTGAAGGGACAGGGCCTGTGCTGGGAGCGGGAATGCTTTGGGAATCAACAGTTTGATATTTTAAAGCCTGGGCCTGTTCTTCGACAGGGGTTGTCAGGGTTTGGCGGGTCGTCACAAAAGAGTTTAACTTATCATTTTGTTGGTTTAGCTGGGAAATACTTTGTGAAACCTCAGGATCTGACGGGATGGGATTGAGGGTCGCCAGATTGGATGGAGTGATGTTCCCAGGGCCATTTCCTGTATTATTATTAGTACTATTGGTGGAGGTATTAGTCTCGTGAACGCCTAAACTACATGCCGGAAAATTACATTCCGGATCACAACCCGGGATGCAACCGGCATAACATCCTGGAATGCATTCCACAAATCCACCGGTATTGTGGTTAGGGTTATTTCCTGAAGAATTGCCTGTGTTGTTTCCGGTGTTGTTCCCCGTGTTATTTCCGGAATTATTGCCCGGACCATTACCGGAATTATTATCCGAACCATTCCCCGAATTATTGTCCGGACCACTCCCTGAATTATTGTCCGGACCACTCCCTGAATTATTATCCGGACCACTTCCCGAATTATTATCTGTACCATTCCCTGAATTATTGTCCGAACCATTCCCCGCCGTATTCCCTGAATTGTTACTTGAAGAATTCCCTGGAGTATTTCCCTGGCTGTTGCCCGGATTAATCCCCGAATTATTATCCAAACCGCTCCCTGAACTATTTCCCGGACCATTTTCCGAACTACTCCCCGAACCCTTACTCTGGTTTTTGCCTGGATTATTTCCCGGATTATTCTTTGAATTTTTTAGCGCGTTATTCCGGGCGTCAATTTCTTGTTGAGTCAACGGCCTTTGGGAATCCGGCATGTTCAGGTCTGCCATTTGTCCGGCGGTAGGGTTGTTTGGGACACCCATTCCTAAGAAACTCTCCCAGTATTCAAAAAATGCTTCCGGCGCAAAGATATTCCAAGCGGCAGCGGGGATGTTTATATTTTGGGTGATCCGGTAATTCCCATAAGCAAAAATCCCCACAAGGACCAGGAACCCCAGCATCCATTTAACCGTTAGTGAGCTCTTTTTTTTCATATTTATAACTCCATAATGCTGACCTTGTTATAGACCGCGTCACCCGCATTGTTCACATAGGGCGGAAATCCCGGGGGAGCCAAGGTTTCAAGCCTGGTATCATAGGCTTGGATTTGGTTCCATCCGCCTAATAAATTTCCTGACCAATCCATCTCGCCTGTTGCCCCGCAAACATAATTGATGAGACTGCCGAATTGGTCCATGACCGCGGTTGTGGCGTTTCCTTTATAAACCCACCATTGGTCCACTTGGAAAGATCCCTGGAGTGCCACCATGACAGCCGACATTTCCAGCTGGGCCGGGGCACTGGCCTCTATGACAGTGATGTTTTGATTGGCCACTAAACCCAAAAGGTCGGTGCTGGCAGGATTTTTCCTGGGGTCAGTATTATAGGCAACGCTGCCGGAAACATTGATATTCTGGTCGGCGGCAACCGTTAGCTGGCCTTTGACCGTTCCTTGGACCGTGACATTACCGTCTGTTTGGCCTTTATTGCTTTGCACATAAATGACCCCGTTAGTGGGAGGGTTCATGGTCGTATTGTTATAGGTCGCAGTAACGGCACCGCTGGAATTTTTGACCGTCCCGGTCACCGTAATTGTTCCGGAAGGATTAAAAATGACGGTGCTGGCTCCGGTTAAAACCAAACCTGAGCCATCAGAGGCCACCGATTGAATGGCACCTAAGGTCGCTTGGGCGGGTAAATCAATGGCAGGGGCATTATTGTCCAGGCCTTGGGGGAAAATGATACTGGGATTACTGGCGACCCCGGGATAATAATTAGGGTTAGCCGCGCTTTCCGTGACCAAGCCGTCAAAAATAGGATTACCAAAGATATTCAGCTGCCCATTGGTCTGTACCGGCCCGGTGGTCAACATTTCCAAACCAGGCTCTCCCACCCACCATAAAGCCCCTCCGAAGGCGGGGTTACTTTCCGTTTGGCTCCAATAGGCAAATTTAGAAATAGCCGCCCCGATCATTTTTAACTGCAACGTTTTGGAGACATTACCGTAGGTGCCGGTCGAGGTGATGGTGTAATTACTCCGGGGCACATTTGAATAGACGACGTTGACCGTGTAATTGCCGGTAACATTGCCAACCGTGTATTTGCCATTATCTGTGCTTGCGGAAGGGATATAAGGATTTCCGGGTGTGCTGGAAGGGACGGTGTTGATGCCGTCCAGGGTTATGCGTTCATAAGCATCTGCCAGGCCCGCGTCCGCGATATAGTAAGCTTTCTTTAAGTTGGCCGTGCGGTTAGCTTCTGCAACGCCATTGGCCACCACCAGGATATACACGGCCATGAAGGAAATGATAAAAAATAAGAAGATCAGGGAAAAGGTCAGGGCAAAGGCTTTATTTTGGCGTAGGTTTATCATGGGTGGTTCCTCAATAGAACAAAGGTCGACGCGGCTCCACTGGTGGCCAACTTTTTGTTCGTGATGTTTGCCTGTAAGGTTTCCGTCAAGGCGGCGTCTATTTCGACCACATTCGAAGGAATACTCACCGCGGCCGGTGAAAAGCGCAGTGTCAATGACGATCCCTTGGGGGCTGTGTAAATATTTTCATCAATGGTCCCGCCGTTGGATTTGGGATGATGATAGATGACCGAGGTGCCAGTACTGTTTAAATAATACCAGCGGGCGGTCGCGTCATTGGAACCGAGGCATGGATTGTCCTGGCAATAATACAGTTCGCTAAAAGAATTGCTCGCGTTACAAGGGGCAACTCGGGGCGAGCCTCCGCAAGTATACAATTTTCCGGCACTGCCATCCGGTAATAAATAAGTAACAGCCGAAGACAAACGGTAGACCACGTTTGATTCTGTTTCCCCCGCGATAATTTTACTCAGCACAATATTGGCCCCGTCCTGAAGGGTCTGTCCGGATATGCCGGAAGTATAAGCTTGGCTGGTGGCGTTATAAAAGCCATAGACACCGGTCAGTAAAAGCACTGAAAAAGCGACCGCAACCATCATTTCAGTCAGCGTAAACGCGCGATGGTCCATCTTTTGATTCAATTTTTTAGTTAAGCATCGGATCATTAGCGATGTCCTCGGCATAAGTTTCAGTCATGGGAGCTTGAATTTTTATGATTTTTTCATTCCAATTGATGGTAACCACGTAATGGTCCACGGTTGTACTGATAGACTTAAGGCCAGCCAGATTGGTGTAGGTGGCAGGTGTCACCACGATGGTCGCCGTGCCGCAAAAAAGATTAGGATTGGTATTGCAATTGGTATTGACGTAATTACCCTTAGTGTCCAGGACAACGGCTCCGGGGCCAATGGTCACGGATGAGCCGGGTGCGATGACCCTAAATGGATTTTGGCGCTGTGTTTCGATGATTTGTTCGGCGGCGTAAGCCGCCTGGATTTTATGTTTTGAATACGAGGCCAATAGCTGGCTATTGGTGAGCATGCTGGCAGCAAAGGGAAGGAAAATAAGCATGATCCCAACACTGACTAAGACCTCAATGATGGTAAAGCCGCTTTCTGTAGAAGACAGTTTCTCCATACGTCCCCAGACCCTTTCTTGTGCAAGGTTATGCAGGATTGGCAGAAGCGTATGGCCTTGGAAGGAATTGTTTGGTGCGGGAAGTACTTTTATATAGAAATGACAGTTATTCTTGACTGCTTTCCCATACCTGCAAATTTCCTTGAAAGAGCCTTATCACACCCTGCAAGCCTTTTATAACCTCCTATTATAAAGCATATCACATTTCCAGCCTTCCGCCAGTAGATTAGGCGATTAGGGGACAGCGCCCTATTTCCTTAAGGGAAATAGGGCGCTGTCCCCTAATCAAGAAAGCGTTTGCCTCAAGTTCAGTTCTTGACTATCAATCTAATCTATGTTAGATTACGCAATCTTAAATGAACGTGATAAAAAATATTAATTTTTTTTAAGAGGGGAATATGTCGAAAATCAAATCCGTACTAGCGCGCGAAATCATAGATTCCAGGGGCAACCCGACCATAGAAGTAGATGTCCTTTTAAGTTCAAAAGCTTTTGGCCGCGCGGCGGTACCCTCAGGTGCCTCGACAGGCGAGCATGAAGCCATTGAATTGCGTGATGGGGATAAAACCCGTTTTGGCGGCAAGGGTGTTTTAAAAGCCGTCCATAATGTGAATACCACGATCGCCAAGGCTATCAAAGGTAAGGAAGCGGATTTTAAGGCCATTGATAAATTAGTCATTGCCTTGGATGGCACAGAAAACAAAGGTCAATTAGGCGCCAATGCGATTTTAGGCGTGTCCCTGGCCGTGGCCAAGGCCGCGGCCAATGAAAAGGGCGTTCCTTTATATAGATATATCGGCGGGAGCAAAGCGCACATTTTACCGGTACCTTTGATGAATATCATCAATGGCGGGATGCACGCGGACAATAATCTGGATGTCCAGGAATTCATGATCATGCCAGCCGGTGCCTCGACATTTGCGAAGGCCCTGCAAATGGCCTGTGAAGTTTTCCATACTTTAAAAAAGATCCTGCACGATAAGGACATGGCGACATCCGTCGGTGATGAAGGCGGTTTTGCCCCCAATTTAGGCAGCAATGAAGAGGGGCTGGAAATCATCATCCAGGCCATCGAAAAAGCCGGCTACAAACCAGGCAAGGATATATTTATCGCCCTGGATGCCGCTTCAACGTCCTTTTTTAAAGACGGTAAATACGATTACAACGGCAAGTTGATCACAGCGGATGAATTGATCCAGGCCTATGAACGCATGGTCAGCAAATATCCGGTCGTTTCTATTGAAGATGGTTTGGATGAAAACGATTGGACAGGATGGAAGACCCTGACCAACCGTTTAGGCAAAAAGATCCAGTTGGTGGGTGATGATTTATTCGTCACCAATGTCAAGCGCTTAAAGCAAGGCATTGACACCAAGACCGCAAACGCGATATTAATCAAGGTCAATCAAATCGGTTCCTTATCTGAGACCTTAGACGCGATCAATTTAGCCAAGAAGAACAATTACCATTCGATCATGTCGCACCGCTCGGGTGAAACAGAAGATGTCACGATCGCGCATTTGGCCGTGGCCACCAATATTGGCCAGATCAAGACAGGTTCCCTGTCCCGTACAGACCGTTTGGCCAAATACAATGAATTACTGCGTATCGAGCAAGAATTAGGAAAAAAAGCCGTCTACGCCGGATCAAATTGGCCTAAGATTTATTAAGTTGAAATTATTCGTCATTCTAAACCCGAAGGGTGAAGAATCTCAATAAATGTTAAAAAACGCTGTATCACTATTTATCCTGACAGTCATTATTTTAGTGCTCTTTTTGCCGTCATATTCAACGATGCAGGACCTAAAGCAGAAAAACGAAGAGTACGCCCGCCGGATAACAGCGTTGGAAGAAAAGAACAGAAAGTTTGAAGAAGAACGTCACCTGTTGCAAACCGACCCGGATTACGTGGAAAAAGTAGGCCGGGAAACAATGGGTTTGATCCGCCCGGGAGAAACCGTCTACAAGATCGTCCCGGTGCAGCAGAAGTAGTAAACATATTACCCCTCGTTCATTCCCTCCCCCTTGAGGGGAGGGTTAGGGAGGGGGTAGTTATCGCGGGGTGGAGCAGCCCGGTAGCTCGCCAGGCTCATAACCTGGAGGTCATAGGTTCAAATCCTGTCCCCGCAACCATGCAACATTAAGGGAATCAGTGAGTTATATCGCTGGTTCCCTTTCTTATTAAGTGAGATTTTCTGTTTGGATACGGGTGGGATACGGTTTTATTACGATATTTTATACTGGAGGGTATCCATGTATGTGTCTATAGACATAGTGTTATCATAAATTTGACAAGATGAAAATACCTTGTTATCGTACATAAAAAAGAATTTCAAGAAAGAGGGGATATAATGGCTAATCCTAAAATTCGTATTATTGCAAAAGAAGTTGAGTTAATTAGGGACGAAGACGGGAAAACAGTGGCAGTAATATCAAATCACATCACCAGAGATTTTGATATAACATTAGCCTTTGGTAACCCCCTGAAAGACCACGGTAACAAACGATATGAAATTGTTTCGGCAGAAATTTTAGAAGATTAGTAGACTTCGATATTTGGAACCAAAGGGCTTGGAAATGGGTAATACAGATAAACAAGTTAAATTTACTCTTTTAGAGAATGCTTTTGATTTTATTCTATCAGCGTTAGCGCACATCTCTGATGATTCTTCAGAAAGAGATTTAAAGTACGCAATTCTTCATTTATCAGCAGGAGTAGAACTTGTTTTAAAAGAAAGATTAAAAAAAGAACATTGGTCGCTGGTTTTTGAAAATGTTGAAAAAGCTAATCGACAGAGCTATGAGTCTGGTGAGTTTCAAAGTGTCAATGTCATCACCTGTATAGATAGGCTTAACGGGATATGTGGACTATCTTTTAGACCAGAACATAAAGAGGCATTGACACATTTAAGGAAGAAAAGAAATAAATTAGAACATTTTAGTACTGTAGATTCTGTTGACGCAATGAAATCAGCAACAGGTAAAGTTTTGTCTATTATTTTGGACTTTATTGTTCGAAACTTATCACCTAAAAAATTCGATGTTTCTGAACAGAAGATGTTTGACGAGATTAAATCACAAGTTATGAAACTAGAAGATTTTGCCAAACATAGGATGGAAACATTAAAAGGTGAATTAGAAGAAAAAGGTAAAGCTTGTCATGTGCTTGAATGTCCTTCATGTCTTGAAGAGGCCCTAGTTTTGGGAGATGGCAATCCTCAATGTCTGTTTTGTTATTATGAAGATACGCCTGATAAAGTTGCCCATGAATACTTGGAAACAATTCAAGGGGAAAGCCGATACCTTGCAGTGAAAGAGGGTGGCCCGTATTCCCTGTACTATTGTTTTTCATGTGGTGATGAGGCATTAGTTCATTTAGTAAATGATGGTGTTGAAGGAAAGACAGAGTGGGTATGTTTTGGTTGTGGTGAATCGTGGGCAAATGATGATATTGATTTCTGTGGTCGTTGTGGCGTTCCTTATCCTGATAAGCATGGCAGTGCAATGTGTGGTGGTTGTTATGATTCCCTTGTGGGAGGAGATTGATAGGAAATAGGCCCATGTCTTCATTAACCAATATAGAAAAAATAAAAATCGAGAAATTCTTTGAAATGGGCGGTAAGGGCAGTGGCTATGTTCTTGATTTTTCCGATAGAACTTTTCAAGATTTTATTTTGTCAGCCGCCGGTTTAGATATTCGGAATGATAAATACATCAATGGAAGCAATTCTAAAGCACAAAGGCTAAGAGCTTTTATTCAAAAGGAATCCGATAATGTGGTTGGAAAGTTATTTTCAGAGTTGGTAGAGTATTGGTGCGGATTAAATCAGACAGCATCAATGAAAGAATCCGAAGGATAGGAGAGATTTCAAATGTCGGAAGAAAGAAATAAATGTCTTGTTTTTTCTAAGAAGGTCGGGTATATTTTAACTAACACACCCGTCACGCCTATGGGCCGAAAGGTCTACGCGCATCTCTGGCGGGTTTCTGATTTTAGGGAGGCTCGTCATGAAATATGATAAGCCTCCCTTAACTTTTGACGAGCAGATTGACCGTTTGATTGAACGAGGACTGAACGTGCCCAATCGGGCGCTTGCCGTTAAAACACTTCAAACGGTCAGTTATTACCGCTTTAGCGCCTATTTTCTTCCTTTTCAGAAAGAGTCGGACAAATTTAATGATGGTGTGAAATTTGAAGATATTTTGCAGCTTTATGAGTTTGACCGAAAACTTCGTTTGATATTTATGGACGCCATAGAATGGGTTGAGGTGGCCTTTCGCGCGCATTTGACTTATTACTTGGCGCATCAAAAAAGTTTTGGCCCATGGGGATATATTGATGCCGCAAATTTTGAACACCATTTTGATCATCGAGATTGGCTGGATAAGATGCGGGAGGACGTCAGGATTTCTAAAGAGATATTCGTCAGGCATTTTTTAAATAAATATTCAGAACATAAAGACCTACCTCTTTGGATGGTAACGGAAGTCATCTCATTTAACAGGCTTTCCAGATTTTATAGATTTCTTAAGAAAGAATATCGTAACGATTTAGCCATACAATTTTATCAACTGCCATCCCAAGTACTTGCTTCCTGGTTGGAATCATTGACCTATATTCGTAACCTTTGCGCTCATCATAGCAGATTATGGAATCGTGACTTGCCCGTTGCTCCTAAAATTCCCAGAGGAGATAAGCAATGGGAAAGTTATAGCAAGAAAGTCTTTAATATCATTATGGTTTTCAAGAATATGATTCCTCAATTGGATCGTTGGTCTAAGTTTGTAGGAGATTTATCGAATCTGATCGATAGTAATCCTCAGATCAATTTGAAAGCCATGGGTTTTCCTGAAAATTGGAATGAAGTTTTATTGGACGGGAGAAATAGCCAGAAATAACATGAGTAAAGCTAACACATATCGATGTGGTGGCTTTGGAGTTGGTGGCGGAGGTAGTTCTGGGTTCAGATCATCTGTCACGACGGGCTGGCCAGGTTACTTTCGCTGCAAATATTAAATTTGCAGCGAAAGTAACCTTTAGTTCACAAGTGCTTCGTAGCGCGTTTAAAGTTGGCAAAAGTCTATGATACTGAAATAATTATGACAATAATAGCGACACAATGTCGCGATTATTGTCGCGATCGTTAAACGGTGGACACACAGGGACCAAGGGGTGTATGGAATATTTTGAGAGCATAAATCGGACAGCGGTGATTATCAGTCATAAAAAGGCGCTTACGGATTGGCTGGAATCCATTGACCCGTCAGCCCCTTTGGAGATTCAGAAACATGACGGCAAGACCATTTATCTTTTGCCGGAGGAAGACGATGATGCTTCATGTGAGCGTTATTTGAAAAAGCATTGGCGTAAGATTTTTGAGCAGGAACTTGAGGATTGGTGTACAGATATGGATCAATGGCCTAAAGTTATGTCGTGGGAAGTGTTCAATGAATGGTTTGATTATGAATTTCAGTCCATGATATTTGATACGCTTGATGGTTCCATTGAGAAGGAATGATAGGAAAAGGGCTTAACGTAGAGGAGCAGGTTATGGCATCCAAACGACATGGATTAACAGAAACAAAAATAGAAACCCAGATATTGGATAAAGATCAGGCATGTTTTTTAGCAGATAAGATTAAAGATTTGTTTGGTCCAGAAATGTGGGAAAAAATAAATGGAAACAAAGCTGATACCATGGACATGATTTTATTTGGACCAGTGGGACGTATGTGTTGCAAAGTACGGGAAGATAAGGGAGAGGATCTCAAAGAAATAGCGAAACATTTTAAATTGCCGCAGTACCGGTTAAAGGATGTCGAAGAAAATAACCGGCACTCTATCAACAAGGAAATTCTAGAGAGGTATATTGATTATTTGGGACTTAGGGCTTGGTTTGAGAAATGGTTGAGAAACAATAAAGATGTGTATGACAGACTTGGAACCAGGAATAAAACGAAGACGTGAAAGAGGTTTACTACATAGTATGAAACAAAGCACGGTTTCATTTTTATTAACTTCGCATGAGTTTAAGCTATTAGCCAGTATTGTTTATCTTGAGCCATTTTTAGACGAGATTTTGTCTAAGGTCAAAGCGGAGGATGGTGGGTTAAGGGTTAAGTTTCCTTATGAAGATTTGGAAGATGCAGTTAATGCCCTGGCTCATCAAGTCGAGCATGAAAGTGATCCTGAACGGCGTCAGCAGTTGCAGGCGCTCGGTGAAAAGTTGGAAGGCTATAAACAGCTAAGGCAGCATGTATCGGTCCATGGCAAGGTTGTTGTAAAAAAGAAAATTATTTCTAAAGCGGTGGTCTGTATTCTTGAAGTCCGGCTGAGTAAGCATTTACCGGCCGGCAAAGAAGTGCTCAGGACCATTGCCGTTTCAGGGAATAAAAATCTTTACCATTTAGCTGATGTAATCGTGAGTTCTTTTGATTTTATGTTCGATCATTGTTTTGCGTTTTATGGGGATGTAAACGGCCAGCCCAATCGGACACAAAAAGAAATTTATGAGCTTTTTGTGGATATTGGGGAGGAGCCCACTGCGCCGTATGCACAGGGTGTCAAGAAAGTGAAGATTGCTACTGCTTTTCCAGAAATTGGCAAGACCATGCTTTTTCGGTTTGATTATGGTGATGATTGGCGCTTTGCGGTGGAATTAAAAGAAAGCCGTCAGATAATGCTTGGAGAAAAATTGCCTGCAGTTTTAAAAAAGACTGGCAAAGCACCGTTACAGTATCCGCCACTTAAAGATTTTTGAGAATGCTCATATATTTTAGACCATTTTGCTGACATCAGCAAAATGGTCAAGATTGGATCCGGGGTGAACGTATGGCTACAGCTTACGACCTTAATAAAATTAAATTTGCAACCGACGAGATGGCGTTTCAGCGGGCGGTTGATTTGTATGAAAACGGTAAAGTAACACAAGTCGAAGAAAAATTTGGTGCGTTTACAGCTATGGTCATTGGAACCAAGCCGTATCGTGTCTCTATGTCAGCTCACCGTTATAATGATGGAAGTTGTACATGTTATCTTGGCCAAAAGGACGTGCTTTGCAAGCATATGGTGGCATTAGCGCTGTATGCAGTGACTGGTGGTCAGCCATTAAACAGTGAGGAGAAAGTACAACGTCAACAAGTTAAATGCAGTGGTCAGCGGGAAACCTTCAATAAGGAAGAATTAGCCACGGTCAAGAAATCTATCACGGAATCGATGAGGTACATAAAGCCCTACACTGGGCCATCACGCACGTGGTTTGCGAATCAGGATTCATTGCGCGAAGGCTGTGCCCGGCTATCAGCTATTGTTTCTGATTTGCCGGTCAATGTGCAGATAGCGGAAATCCTGGTGAAGCTGCTTTTGCGGTTGGATAAAAAGTTGCAAACCGGTGGTGTGGATGATTCCAATGGAATTGTCGGTGGATTTATGAGCGAGGTTGCTGGAATGCTTGAAGAATTCACGCAGGTTGACCCTGCCTGCATTGAAGCATTTGAGCCGCTCGTTGGCATACAGACTTGTTTTGGATGGGAAGAATCGCTGGTTAGAATTTTTGATGAAAGAGATATGAGAGATTAGGAGTCAAAAAGGTCGGTGATTTTGACCTTGAGGGCGGAAGAAAGTTTCTCAATAGTCTCGATTTTTAGGTTTGGCGGGTTTTTGCCCTCTATTTTCTGCAAATATTTATAGTCAATTTCCGCAGTTTCCGCCAATTTTTGTTGAGTGAATGCTTTGGCGGCCCGGTATTTTTTTATTTTCCCACCGACAATAGTTTTTATATTTTTCTTCATAACGTTATGAGTATAAAAGGAATTAAAATATTTTACACCTAACTTAAGTAAGGTGCTATAATAACCACAATATGAAACAAAATACAATTTCATTCTTGCTGACTTCCGATGAGATTGAATTATTGGCCAGTATCGTTTATCGTGAACCGGCCCTTACTGAGATTTTGTTGCGGGTTAAAACAGAGGAGGATGGATTAAGAATAAGATTCTCTTATGAAAATCTGGAAGATTGCCTGTGGGCGCTTGCCTATGAAGCGGAATGTGAAAGTGCTCTTGATCGCCGGCAAAAATTGAGCGCATTTGCCCAAAAGCTGGGAGGGTATAAACGGTTAAGACGATATATGGCCTATATAAGGTCAAAAACAATGTAGAAGAATCAATATTGAAATCACTGTGATTTATGACGCTTATCAATAATAAGGTAAAACAGTTCGTTAAAGGCAATTGGGGAAAACCGGCCACCCTTGAACAGGGATTAAAATTACGGCATTTGGACATAGAACCGCAGCATATTCGTGGAAAGAAAAAGAAACGTAAACAGAAAAGAGCATTTATTTACGAAGGGCATTGTTGCCCTTTTTGCCACAAAGAGCTTCCCCTTGATGAAAAGCTGGTAGCCAAAGAAATAAAAGAATGTGAAGGCAAGCCCTATACGATATGGGAGACCATGTACAGGGTTACGACTTGTCCTAAGTGCAAAGCTTTTGAAGTCAAAGAATGTCCGGCATGTAAACGTGAGACCTGGTGCCGTCAAGGATGGTATAAGCACCAAACCCGTCTTGGTTGTGGTTTTGAGGGAAAGAAATTAGCAAGGAATCTATGAGAATAGTAGCCATTGGCGATACACATACTCAGCATCATGATGTTAAAGTCCCTGATGGGGATGTGCTTCTTTTTGCCGGTGATGGTGAATTCCGATCAGCGTTGGATTTAATCGATTTTAACAATTGGTTATCTGCTCTCAAGCATAAGCATATTATTGTCATAGCCGGCAATCATGACTTTTTTTGTGAAAGGCATCCCAATGAAGTTAAGCAATATTTAACTAAGGCAATTTACGTGAGGGACGAACGATATATTTTGCCCAATGGAATGTCCTTATGGGGTTCACCCATGACCCAAACTTTTATGGATTGGGCATTCATGGAAACAGATGAGAATTTGGATCGATACTACTGGAGTAAAATTCCAAAGGATACCGAAATACTCTTGATACACGGTCCTGCCTATAAGCATTTAGACATTGGCAGGCCCAGACATGGTAATTTGGGAAGTAAAACGTTGGCTAAGAAAATAGAAAAATTGAAAATCCCTTATGTCATTCACGGGCATATTCATGGCAGCTATGGCATAGAAAAGACAAAGGATACGACCTATATTAATTGCTCTGTTTTAGACGAAGATTATCAATTGGTTAATGCCCCCATTGTGATAGACGTATGAATGTAAGGAGCGCTTAATAGAAAACTTAAGGGGTAGTAAGTGATGGCTCACAAGCAAAATCAGGAAATAATACAATTAGGGAAAAATCTCCAGACTCTTGCCAGAAAAGCAGTAACTGAATATAAGCAGGTAATGGATGAAATTATTGATTCTGATTGCAGGGATAAACGCAGGATAGAATGCGTCCTTGATGGCATGCTTGATTTTTGTTTCGATAAAAATATGCTTGGATTGTATAAAAAACTCTGTAGGTATTACTATTTCATTGACCCAAATGCCACTGCAGAATATGTGCTCGCGTACCGAGATATGTGGGACCCAAAAACTCAGATAAAATGATCGCTTCATAATAGAAGAGGGATTTGTATGAGGAATAAAAACCGTATCATTACTAATAACTTTTCGAATCCTGATGCTAAACAAATGTATGACTTGCAATGGCCAAAGGAGCCATTATTACAGCAAAATTATCAGGAAGGGTGCCAGTGTGGAGCTTGTGCTTATTTTGCACCGCTTAATGAAGACTGGGGCATATGTTGCCACCCGAAGTCCCGTCACTATCTTGAGACTGTATTCGAGCATTTTACCTGTGCAGACTATGCAGGGGAGGGTTGGGGGCCTCATAGCTTCAGCAAGCATTTGCGCTGCCATTGCGGTGGCGTTGAGATTCCAAAACCGAAACGGCACAAACAATGAACATCACTTTGCCAGGATTATCTTTAGAGCAAACCCGTCAATTGCTGCCGGATGGTTTGATTCTTTTGGTCTATCGTGGAAGCATTGCTCACGATATGTATGTTCCCCAAAGCGATCCCAACAGTATCGATGATAAAGATATTATGGGGACATTCATAGGCCCGGAGGAATTTTATTTGGGCTTTGCCCATAATGAACATAAGGAAGCTTTTATTGGTGAATGGGACGCGGTCAGCTATGAACTTAGAAAATTGATGAGCTTGTTGCTTAAAAGTAATCCTAATGTTTTAAGTATGTTATGGGTTGATGAAAAATATGTGCTTTTTCAGGATGATTTTGGAGAAATGTTACGGCAGCACAGGGATATTTTTACGGCAAAAACAGTTTACCAAAGCTTTACAGGGTATGCGTATTCCCAGTTAAAACGCATGACACATTTTCAATTTGAAGGTTACATGGGAGAGAAACGCAAGAAATTAGTGGATCATTTTGGGTATGATACAAAAAACGCAGCACATTTGGTCCGTTTGTTACGGATGGGAATAGAGTTTTTACAAGAAGGGGTCTTACATGTGACAAGGCCTGATGCAGAGGAATTGTTAGACATTAAAAAAGGTGCTTGGACGCTGGAGCAAGTAAAGACGGAAGCACAACGGCTGTTTAAAGAAGCTGAGAAAGAATTTGTGAAGAGTAAGTTGCCTGATGTTGTAGATCAAAAATATGTGGAAAGATTTTTAGTTAATATGATCAAGAAATACAGAGGATACTGATGAGAGGAAATCTATTTCGAGGATTGAATGGAAAATTCAGAGATTTTGCGACTAACAGATGACGAACTTATTGCATTTTTCGATCAGATTTTTCCACATGGCTTTGCTGGTGAAGATGTCTTAAGTGAAATTGCGCCAGAAGGATGGCAGTCTTCGCCATTGCTCGCTTGTTTTCATCCCTCACCGGAGCAGATATTTAAGGAGCATCTCCAAATCCATCGCAATATCAAGAAACTTATTCATGACAAGGATCAAGGTAGGCCGGAACCAACGCTTGAAGAAATCCGCGCAGAATGGAAAGATACTCCGGTGAATATTACAGATGAAGTAACAGATCTTGTAGGGCGGTGCTTATGGGATATTTTTTCGTGTAATCATGAGGTGGTCGCAGCGGATGGACGTCTGGTGGATATTGGTTCCTTCCGCGGCGCCTCCGCGTTTCTGGATGATTATTTAAGTAGGGAATTGGAGAATATTACGTTGCGGGAAGGTGATTATATGCGTTTCTATATGGGGACCAGTTGGTTACAAGTCCGTGGGGACTTGAAAATTGTTTACGCTATGATTTTTAAACGATTAAAGCTGCTCAATGCGGATTGGGTATACCACTTTCCTGAAATCTACTTTGTAGATCTCAGGCCGCTAAAGAAGGATATTGAGTCGCCAACCGTGTATTCGCCATCGAAAGCATGGGAAACTTCGCAGGAAGAAGAACATCATCAGGCAGAAGTAGAAAAGATGCAGGCCGAGCTAAATGAAATAAACGTTCGTTCGCGTAAAGAGGCTATAGATCAGCCCATGCCATCTACGGTGCTTGAGTATTGTAACGTGTACGGTCGTAATCCGCGCGGCTGGCCGCCGGGCTAGTTCAATTTGAAGAGGTGTATTATGAGAAAATTGGCGAGTATCCAAAGGATTAAAGCATTAGACCCGATTGCCGGGGCGGATGCTATTGAGCGGGCCACTGTCTTGGGTTGGCAACTGGTCGTCAAGAAAGGTGAATTTAAGGTTGGCGAGCTGTGTGTTTATTGTGAGGTGGATTGCCTTATGCCGGATGAGCCAAATTTCGAATTCCTTAAACCGCGGGGTATGAGGATAAAGACGGTCAGATTGCGCGGGCAGATTTCGCAAGGAATATGTTTCCCCTTGTCGATCTTGCCGGTCGGCTTCGATGTTCAAGAGGATGTTGACTGTACTACCGTATTGGGGATCACGAAATATGAGCCGCCGATTCCGGCATGTTTGAACGGAGTCGCTAAAGGAGCGTTCCCTTCTTTTATTCCCAAGACCGATGAAACGAGGGTCCAGGTGTTGCAGAATTTGCTTGATCAATATAAGGGTGAAGCATGTTATGTTACCGAGAAGTTAGATGGCAGTTCGGTCACTTTCTATGTGAACAACAGAGAGTTTGGTGTATGTACGCGCAATCTTGAATTGGTCGAGGATCCTGAAAACACCATCTGGAAAATCGCGCGGGAATTGGATATCTCGGATAAATTACGTGCGATTGGTATGAATATAGCGATCCAAGGTGAGGTGATCGGGGAAGGTGTGCAAGGGAACCCGTTGAAATTACGTGGGCAGACTGTCCGGTTCTTTAATGTTTTTGATATCGACCGGCGCGAACATTCTTCATTTGATAAACTTAAGGATCTGATTCGCGGTCTTTCCCTTGAGATGGTGCCCATTGTTGCTCCTGATTATAAATTGGAGAATGATATCAATGCGATCGTCATGATGGCCACCCGTAAAAGTCTTGTTTGTCCGGACGCGTGGGCTGAGGGCATTGTGATCCGGCCGTTGATTGAGTGCAGGGATCCAGTGATTGGAAGGGTGTCATTCAAAGCAATTAATCCTGAGTTCTTGTTGAAATCCGGTCAGTGAATTTTTAGTCAAAAAAAGGTTACTATACAAGTTATATTAATCAGTAGTTTGTATGGTAACACTATTGTTCAATCGGAGTAGAGAAATATGGGTGTAATTAAAATGAAAACTTTTGCCATTGGCGATATTCATGGTGCTGACAAAGCCATAAGGATTAAACAATGTTTACAGAGCGTGATATATTTTTGTGGCTTAAGCGGCCCACGATTGCTAACATAAAGACAGTTTTGGAATGGGCACGCAAGCGTGCTTTGCGTGAGGATATTCGCTATAAGGATCGTGGAGCGGTAGAGGCGTATCC
>Ga0206950_1016_pt1 | contig 48554 bp, 53 predicted proteins | sample Alteio_BWOrgHeat_41_FD_152954 | JGI IMG/M metagenome (GOLD analysis project Ga0206950, IMG submission 152954) | Enriched cells from forest soil in Barre Woods Harvard Forest LTER site, Petersham, Massachusetts, United States -... | ecosystem: Environmental > Terrestrial > Soil > Temperate forest >... | reverse complement strand
ATTGTATGCCGCGCTATGGACTTCGTTTCTAATGCAAACGGCAGCATGGCTGGTTTCCGGCTGATATTCATTGCGATCGGCGGAGGTCTGTAAAATTTCCAAATTCTGCGTAAAAGACTGCGGCCATGCGACCCCGGCGATATCCAGAAATTCTTTCATCAAAGACAGCAATTTCCGGTCCACGGCAAATTGACTGAGAGAGGTTTCGCGGTGAATCCGCTCAGCCAGGCCATAAGCGCGGCGCAAAACAACCAGCGGACTTTTTTGCACGATCTTTCCCTTTTCATCGCGCGCCACGCGGAAGACGCCTTTGATCACGCAGCACGCCTTTGTGCCCGGGCAGTGGCCGCATTTCCCCGCGGGCGCACGGCCGGACAGGGCGCCTTCGATTGAGCGAACGACGCCTTGGTGTTCCGTCCAATAGGGATTAGGTCTTGCGGCCATGCCGCAATTTATCACGGCATAGGGCGGCGAGCACGGAAAATAATACTTTCATCAAATGTCTGGGGGGATTAAACCTTCTTATGGCTGATCCATTAATCCTTACCCTCATCGTCTGCGCCGCGGCGCTGGTGTTTGATTTTATTAATGGGTTTCACGATGCCTCGAATTCCATCGCGACGATTGTGGCGACGCGCGTGCTGTCTTTCCGCCGCGCGGTGCTGTGGGCGGCGCTGTTTAATTTTATCGCGTTTTTTACCTTTTCCACGGGCGTTGCGAAAACCATCGGCGCGGGATTGATGCATTTGGATGTGATCGCGCTACCCTCGCTGTTGGCGGGATTGCTGGCGGGGATTGCGTGGAATTTGATTACCTGGTGGCGCGGGATTCCCGCATCATCGTCGCATACGTTAATCGGCGCGCTGGCGGGTGCGGTTTATGCGCATGCGGCACTGGGCGGTGATTTGGATCCTGAGCATGTCTTTATCGCGGCGGGCTGGATTCGCGTTCTGGCCTTTATTTTCATCGCGCCGGTGATTGGTTTTGTGCTGGCCTTCGGCGTACACCGCGCGGCGCTGGCCTTGCGCCGTCATGTGAAACCCGAAAACGGCTGGAGCAAGTTTTTCAATTACGCGCAATTGGCGTCATCTGCGGCGTTGTCCTTTAATCACGGCACGAATGACGCGCAAAAAACCGCCGGCGTGATCGCCACCGCGCTGGTTGCGGGCGGTTATATGAATGCGGCGGATTTTCATATTCCATTATGGGTTTTGTTTCTGGCGAATATTACGATTGCCCTGGGCACCTGGACGGGTGGGTGGCGCATTACGAGAACGATGGGATTTCGTCTGGCTAAACTACGCCCCATGGATGGTTTCGCGGCGGAGACGGGCGCGGCGCTGTCGATTGCCTTGGCAACCGCGTTGAAATTGCCGGTATCGACGACACTTTCGACAACGGGCGCAATTACCGGCGTCGGGCAATCGCAAAAAACAGGCTTTAATCACGAAGTGTTCAAACGGATTTTCATCACCTGGTGCGTGACGCTGCCCGTTTCATTCATCATGGGCGCGGGCGTGATGGTGGCGGGCGAGGGCCTATTCGGCCGTTAGGTTGTGTTTGCGGCGCGTTGTCGCCATTTGAATGGCCTCGACGAAACAGGAAAAGGCGATGGCAGAATAAAGGTATTCATCGGGGATTAACAGATGCACGGCTTTGCCGATAAGCGCCGCGCCGATCAGCACGACATAACACAACGCCAGCATTTTAATGCGCGGATGGCGCGCGATAAAATCGGAGATCACATTCACCGCCAGCACCATCGCCGCCATGGCGATCACAATCGCGCCGATCATCACCCATAAATTATTCGCCAGGCCGATTGCCGTCATCACAGTATCGAATGAAAAAACGATATCCATCACCGCGATTTGCAACGCGACGGCAAACAGGGTGTCGAAATGCTTGTGATGGGATTTATATTCCGCCGCGCCTTTGATCTTTTCGCGGATTTCGCCGCCGCCTTTGGCGACCAAAAACACGCCGCCCGCCAGCAGCAAAATATCACGCCAGGAAATGCCGAAGTCACCCAGATAATAAAACGGCGCGGATAGTTGCGCGGTGAAAAAGGCAATCGAAAGCAGCATCACGCGTGTGATCAGCGCCAGCGCCAAGCCCAGCCGCCGCGCCGCCGGACGCCGCCGGGGCTCCAGCCGCTCCGTCAAAATCGCGATGATGACGAGATTGTCAAACCCCAATACGATTTCCAGCACCGTCAGGGTGACAAGCGCCGCCAGGGCGTTCAGGGAAAATTCCATCATCATGATTCAGCCGCCATTTTCGCGCGAACCGCCCGCCTGCGCCAGAGGGCGAAGGCGACAAAAACCAAATTGGTCATGCCGATCACGATCGGGTAACAGGCCGTGGCAAGTGTAACGCTGTTCAGCGCCAGAAACGAAACGCCGTGCCGTATGCTGTCCACGCCGTAACATAACAGGTTTTCTTCGCCGGGTTTGCGGTAGCTTTTGCGGAAGGTGGGATAATAGGCGATGGCGTCAATGCCGGTTGAAATTACGGCGGCATAGGCGGCCTGGCGCGTCGCGTACCAGACCGGCACGGCCGCCAGCGCAATCGCCAGGCTAATCCAATCGCCGCGCGTGAAATTTTTCTCGCCGTGCCGCCAGGCGTAAACCGCGACCATCCCGCAAAAAACCGCTGATAGCGCCGTGGTCCATGCGCCCGGCCCCGCGCCTTCGGTAATCTGCGCGGCTAGGATAATGGTGACGGAAATCACCCAGATCAGCCAGGTGAAAAAATGCGGCCGCACCTGGGACAAAAAGATGCCGCGGAAATAGGAAATATAACTGATGACAAACAGAACGACTGCGATCGCGCCGAGGATTTCTTTGTGGGGCATTTATGCCGTGGGCTGAGAGTTTTTTTCGCCGGACAAGCAAGCGCTTTTCATGATTCCTGCAAGCCGCGCACATAAACGTCGAATACAGAACCCAGGATATTTTCCGGCGGTACTTTCAATGATTTGGCCTGGCGTTCCAATAGACGGTAATGCTCACGCGCAATCGGCACGGATACCATGACGTCCGGCTGTTTCAGGCGAATTTTGGCGACGGGCAAAAAGTCTTTCGGCAAACGCGCACCGCGCGCCATTTTGGGGCCGTCCGTGTACTTAACGGTTTTTTTGATTTTCCCGCGCATAAATCGCCTTTCCTTTCCGCCAAAATCCGGCGCCGAATATCCTTATCTTATCATGGCGCAACGTAAAACGCACGGTTAAAATTTCACCTTCCACCGCGCCATAACAGAAATAGCGCTACTCACCTGAACTGTGATCGGCATCGTATTCAATAATTTTATCAGGATCCAGAAAGGTATACTGCGCGAGCCTGAAAGGCACGCCGTGTTTTTGCTGATTGATAAAATCTTTTACGGAATCCCATTCAAAATCATACATGCATTACGCCGCAGGCTTCGTCGCCTTTTCATCGCCCGGCAATTGCACGGCGGTCATGCCTTCCCAAGGGGAGAGGAAATCAAAACGGCGGTAGTCCTGGGTCAGTTTGACGGGTTCGTAGACCACGCGCATTTGGGCGGGGTCGTAGCGCAGCTCGACGTGGCCGGTTAATGGGAAATCCTTGCGCAGTGGATGGCCTTCGAAACCGTAATCGGTGAGGATGCGGCGCAGGTCGGTGTGGCCTGCGAAAACGACGCCGTAGAGATCATAGGTTTCGCGTTCGTACCATCCGGCACAGGGGAACAGGCCGCAGGCGCTGGGTACGGCGGTGGCCTCGTCGGTTGTGACGTAAACGCGCACGCGCAAATTCTTTTTCATGGACAGCAGGTGATAAACCACCTGAAACCGCTCCGCCGCGCTGGGGTAATCGGCGCCGCAGATGGAAAGCAATTGCGTGAATTGGTAATCCGGATTTTTGTACAACCATTCCAGCACGGGCAGCAGGTGGTCCCGCGCGGCATGGATGGATAATTCATCCCCGGCATTCGCCGGGGCAAGCCCGCGTGTCAAATCAAACCCCAGCACCATTTCCGGATGCGCAAGCGACAGGCCTTCGGCGAGGAGTTTGAGAGGTTCGATCATGGGTGCATTATCTGCGAATATTTATGTCATGGCAATAACCGCCGTTATCCCGCCGGAAGCCTTTAAAATCATAATCCGATGGCCAGCGCGAAAGACAGGCGTTCCCTGCGCTTTTGCCAGCCATGCATTTTCTTGGCCAGGCGCGCGGCCGAATCTTCATAAAAAGTCAAAGCAATAAGCGTGAATGCGCACATGCCGTCTTCCGGCATGATGACCGTGCCATCTTTCATAATGATTTCGCATTCCTTTTGACTGATAAATTCGATCTCATCTTTCGGCAGGGCCGAGGGCAGTAAAGCAGCCGGGTTTGCAACGATATCGTAAAAGTCATTCATCATGGATTGCTGTTCTGTTTCATCATCGGGCCAGCAACCGGCGAGCGCGGTAAATACAATTCGTTTCAAAAGCCCAATATTAACATTGCAAAGCGCTAGCTGATCAGGCGCGGAATGAAGGTGACAGTCTAAAGTTTTTAATTTGCGATGTTTGGTTCGTGACATTATGCCGTTTCCCGCACAATCACGCGGCGCTCACCGCTTGCTTCGCGCTGGATTTTTTTCTGCAGCAGCATGATGCCGTAAACCAGCGCCTCGGCCGTCGGCGGGCAACCGGGCACGTAAACATCCACCGGCACGATGCGGTCGCAGCCGCGCACGACGGAATAGGAATAATGGTAATAACCGCCGCCGTTGGCGCAGGAACCCATCGAAATCACCCAGCGCGGTTCGGGCATCTGGTCGTAAACGCGGCGCAGGGCGGGCGCCATTTTATTGGTCAGCGTGCCCGCCACGATCATCACATCGGACTGGCGCGGCGTCGGGCGCGGGATGATGCCGAAACGGTCGAGGTCATAGCGCGCCATATAGGCGTGGATCATCTCAACCGCACAGCATGCGAGGCCGAACGTCATCGGCCATAGGCTGCCCGTGCGCGCCCAGGCGACGAGTTTATCAAAACTTGCGACCAGGAAACCTTTGTCGTTCAGTTCCTCACCCGCCGCCTTGGCGAAAGCCTGATGGCCGTCGGTAACCGTGAGGGCATGGCTGCCGGTCCAGCCCGAGGAGTGGATGATATTACTCATGCGCCGAATGTAGGCTGAAGCGGCGCGCGCGGCAATATGGATTTCAGGCACAACGAATTTCCCCATCGCCGCAATCAAGGGCAAGTGGGGGTGGGAAGGCCCTGCGCGCCTGACGCGCATATCTGCAATGCTATATCCATCGATAGCAGTTGCAGCCTCCGGGGCTTTGGGGTCGAGCGGATGGGATGCAGGCCTGCGTCCCATCCGAAGCGGTCAGTCGCCGCGCGCGTGTCTCAAAGGGCTAATGAAATATTGTCCCCGCCTGGCCGCGCAGCCGAACCACAATATGAATATATACCTAATTGGCGGGACTGTCAAGGAATTTTTTCATAGATTGGGTTATTCCCAATCCAGCGCGCCTTTTTTCCATTCGTAGAGGAAACCGATGGTCAGGATCGCGAGGAAAATCAGCATAGATACGAAACCGAACACACCGATTTTCCCCAGCGTAATCGCCCAAGGGAATAGGAACGCGATTTCCAAATCAAAGATGATGAACAAAATGGAGACCAGATAAAACCGCACGTCGAATTTAATGCGCGCGTCGGCAAAGGCTTCAAAGCCGCATTCATAGGCGGCGTTTTTGTTCGCGTCCGGCTTGGCGGGGGCGAGGATGTAATTGGCGACCAAAAATCCCACCGTCAGCGCCGCCGCGACGGCGAAGAACAGCAAAATCGGCAGGTACTGGGCGAGTTGCGCGGGAAGCATTTCGCCTTTTTAGTCCATTATTCGTTTTTTGTCATCGCCTGATGCGACATAATGTTTGACAATGAAGAGAGGGGATGCCTATAACCACCCCCGGTTAGCGGGTGTAGCTCAGCTGGTTAGAGCGCCTGCCTGTCACGCAGGAGGTCGCGGGTTCGAGTCCCGTCACTCGCGCCATTTATCAATTCGATGGCGTCCGAAGAAGTCCAAAAAGCCGCAGAAATGCGGCTTTTTTGTTGGGTTTTACGTTCGAGGAGGTTCGGGGGCATCCGTTGACATCCGACCTATTTGGGGGCAGAAATAAGGGTACAAATACACATGGCAACCTTGTACCCCCTGTGAGATCAACCCATGCCCCTGACCAACACCGCCATTCAAAATGCCAAAGCCAAGGACAAATCCTACAAATTGACCGATGGCGACGGTATGTTTCTGTTAATTCACCCTAATGGGAGCAAATATTGGCGACTGAAGTATCGTTTGAATGGCAAAGAAAAGACCTTCGCAATTGGCACCTATCCTGAAATAACCCTCGCCTCAGCCCGCGAACGCCGGGCTGCCGCACGCAAGTTAATTGCTGAGGGGCATGATCCCGTTGAAATCAAGCGTGAGGCAAAACGTCAGGAACAGATTAATACTGAGAACACATTTATTAATATTGCCAAAGAATGGCATGAAAACCGTAAGGGTAGCTGGACTCCCAAGCATGCCCGCAATGTAACTCGAAGATTGGAAGCGGATATTTTTCCATTCATAGGGCAGCGACTTATTCATGAAATTACGGCTGCCGACCTCTTAAAAGTTTTACGCAAAATCGAAGCACGCGAAGCAATCGATCTTGCTCACCGCATGCAACAAATCACGGGGCAGATATTTCGCTATGCTATCGCTACAGGTCGTGCAGAACGTGACCTGACCGCTGATCTTAGGGGCGCATTAAAACCTATCAAAGTACAACATCATTCTTATTTGCATGCCAAGGATTTACCGGAGTACCTGCAGAATCTGGAGAATTACCAGGGGGATTTACAAACTAAAAACGCATTGAGACTTTTATTGTTAACTTTCGTCAGAACATCAGAACTTCGCGGGGCTGCATGGCATGAAATTGATTTGGAGAAAGCAGAATGGCGCATCCCGGCAGAACGCATGAAAATGCGTGAACCGCACATTGTGCCATTATCCAAGCAAGCCGTTGCTGTATTTAAACAGCAGCTCCCGCTTAGTCGGAACAAACGCTTTGTATTTCCAGGCGTGAATCCGACAAAGTGTATGAGCGAAAATACAATGCTTTATGCCCTTTACCGTATGGGCTACCATAGCCGCACGACTGGACACGGCTTTCGTGCTACCGCATCAACCATTCTGAATGAATTAGGATATCGGTCGGACGTTATCGAGCGTCAACTTGCGCATGCTGAACGAAACAAAGTTCGCGCATCTTACAACCATGCCCAACATTTATCTGAGCGAAAGCTGCTTATGCAGGGATGGGCGGATTACCTGGCAGGATTATCTTGTGGTGATAAGAGCAAATGATGCCCGTTTATTGGTTGAGGCCATGCAAATATTCTTATTGACTATATCCTATAACAATGTTAGTATTGTTATAGGATATAGCGAGACAATGAGCCATCAAACAGATCAAATCATAGCCCTGGCACGCCAGAAAGGCATTATTCGCCCACGTGATCTTGTCATGCTGGGGCTGGATCACCGATATCTTGCTAAGCTTGTTTCAGAGGGATGTATCGTGAAATCCGGGCATGGGCTTTATCATCTTGCAGATTACGATGTCACTGAATCTCATGGTCTTGTTGAAGCCGTTAGCGCACAAGCTAAAGGGGTCGTTTGCCTTGCCACCGCCCTGAATTTCCATGGAATTGGAACCCAGCTTCCCCATAAAGTATGGCTATCGGTGCCCTATGGGAGTTGGATTGCGGTCAAAAAATCGGTCCCTATGAGGATTATCGTCATGCGCTCTCCAGGTTATGAATCCGGCATTCAAATCCACCGTCTGGAAGGCGTTGACGTGCCTATCTATAATATTCCCAAAACCATCAGCGATTGTTTTAAATTTCGTAATAAGATTGGGCTTGATGTTGCGCTTGAAGCCCTGCGCGAAGTTCTTCGCGACAGGAGATGCACCCGTGAAGAAATCAGGCATTTTGCTAAAATCAACCGTGTTGAAAAAATTATGCAGCCTTATATGGAAGCCCTGAGCGGATGAATACCACTGCAACAGAACGGATGGCCGCATCTGTGAATGCGCGACTGCTTAATCTCGTCAAGGAAAGGGATGAAGACCATGGTCTTGTTTTGACGCGATACGCTTTGGAACGTTTTTTATATCGCCTGTCTTGTTCAGCCTATAAAAATGAATTTATCCTAAAAGGTGCAATGCTGTTTCAGCTCTGGGAGCAAAATCCGCATCGCGCAACCAAAGATTTAGATCTTCTTGCTGAGGGCGATATAGGCTCGAACGCTATTCATAAAAAGGTTGTAGCAATCTGCAATACTGTCGTTGCAGAAGATGGGCTATATTTTGATCTTACGGGCCTATCGATTAAAGAAATTCGTGAGGAGGCCCGCTATGGCGGTAAGCGGGTCAGGTTTGTGGCACGGCTCGGTTCCGCCAGAATTCCCATCCAAATTGACATTGGCACCGGCGATGCCGTAACTCCGGCTCCAACCGACATGGCATATCCAACGTTGCTGGGTATGGCCATGCCGCAGGTGTTGGCTTACCCAAGAGAAACGGTTGTGGCAGAAAAGCTTGAAGCAATTATAGAACTCGGTATGGATAATAGCCGGATGAAAGATTTTTTTGATCTCTGGTTTATTTTTACAACATTTAAGGATGATCCTGATGTTCTAGCACTCGCGGTCAAACACACATTCGCCCGTAGAGAGCAACCAATTCCTCTCGAAGTTCCAGTTGGACTGAGCGATGCATTCATCAATGACCCACGAAAACAAACTCAATGGAAAGCATTTCTGGAACGGGCAGTGGGTGGCAAACTTTCACTTGATACTGTTGTCGCTATAGTCCGCGATGCAGCGATGAGAATTTTTGCAGCTGCGCGAGCTTAACAAGCTCATTCATATACTATCGCCGCCTCAAAACCAAAGCAAAGGCATTGGGAACGTAAATGCCCTGTGTCGCCAGTTGTTGCCGACGCCACAGGGTTAAGTCAGAAATTCAATTAACGATTAATTCGACTGCTTTCCATACGGTTTATAACCCACGCAACGACTTCGGATTTTATCCAACCGACTGAACGTTGACCCAAGCTGATGGGATGTGGAAATTCTCCTTTGGCGATCATATTGTAAATCATACTGCGGCTCAGTCCGGTGCGTGAGATCACGCTGCGGATACGCAGGATGGTAAGATCATCCATTGGGATCAGTGTGTTTTGTGTTGCTGTCGTCATGGCTCTTCCTCTTAAAACAAAGGCCGCATGATCGCGTCCTTATGAGCAAGCGCCTTGGAAACCGCCGAAACCGTGAGCATTGCGCTCCTGTCAAACTGAAAATTGGGGGTGACCTTCAGGGGGAGCCGATTTTCTGCTTGACTGGCACGGTGGTGGTTTCAGCGTCTCATAACTGAGGACGTAATGCGGCCAGCAAGAGGAAAAAGAGCCACGATAGCAAATACAGAACCAGCAAAATGTTAAATCTCAAGCGATAGATATCCCGCGTAAACAGTAATCAGTATCTTTTTATGATATAATTTGGGATATAATTTCGACTAAGTTCGGCAATTGTTGTCTAAGAATAATCGGCATTTTTAATTGTGCTGCAAATTTAACAGCGGCAGGTGCAAGTTGGGCAGCATTAGAAATTAAAATTAACTTGCGATAATCTTTTACCTCATAATGAGGAGAGGCCCGCAATAAGTCATCAATTCCCGATCTATCTAAAGGCTTTTCATGATCAATTTTATGTTTGCATTGGATGATGCCAACAGGCTTTTGCTCTTTTGACATTAATAAAATATCCGCTCCATTTTCATGACTAAAACTTGTTCGTTGTGCATAAATTCCAGCCTGTGTTAATGTATCAGCAATCCAATCCTCAAATCCATGCCCATGACATCTATCAATTATATCCCAATCAAAAGCAGCAGCCTGCGGTAAAATTTCTGTTGTACTTCTTATAATTGAATACATATCAGTAAGATCATTGACAGTAACTGGTGGAATTAAAACTTCTCTGCTTAATCTTCGCTTGCGATCAATCAAACTATTTAATTTCAAATCAAAAGATTGGTCATTAAATTCTGGATGTACGCTAAATGGATAATAAACTTTCACTTCTTTAGTTTGCCCCATGCGATATACGCGATCAGTTGCCTGATCTTCCACAGCGGGATTCCACCAACGCTCAAGGTGAATTACATTATTTGCAGATGTAATGGTTAACCCAACACCTGCTGCGTTGGGGGATAAAACAAAAATATTAAATGGAAATTTGCTGTCTTCAAATCCATCAACAATTTTCTGCCGTCTGGTAGGTTCTGTTTTGCCATTAATATTAGCAACAAAAGGTAAAGAATACCGCTTAGCAAGATATTGGGTAAAAAACTTATGGTACGATTCATCACGCACAAAAATTAATACCTTCTCTTGCCTGCTTTGAATTTCATCAAGAATTCTCATGGTTTCAGACAAGCGGGCCGATTCCATAATAAATTTATCGTTTATCCCTGCTGATATTTGCTCGGGGTGCAGGCTAATGCGCTTAAGATGATGAAGCACCTCTAGCATAATTCCTTTGGCCTTTTCAGCATTAGTATCTGTAGGCCCATCACTTTTAGCCTTTTCAACATATTGCGAATACATTGCCGCCTGGCCTTGGGGCATTATCGCTGGCCTTAAAATCTCTTTTTTAGGCGGTAAATCAATCAACCCATCACTTTTCATGCGCCGCAGCATAATTGCAGGATTTGGTGGATTTTCAACTTGCAGAAAAGCTTTCAACTCTCTGTTTGCTTGTCGCACAGCTTCATCTTCAAAATTAACACTGCTTTCATATTTTTTACTAAATGCTTTTAAATCACCCAAGGCCGCCGGCTGCGCGGTATCCATAATACACCAAAGATCAGCCAAGCGGTTTTCAATTGGCGTTCCAGTCATGCAAACACAGAAGTCAGCATTAAGCGTTTTTGCAGCCCAAGTAACTTCACTTGTCGGGTGTTTTATTTTTTGCGCTTCATCAAAAACCAAAATATCAATTGGCAACGAAGCCAAATCAATTTGATAATTTCTTAAAGTTTCGTATGTAGTAAGGATTAAATTTTTGTTGCGCAATTCTGTAACATCTAGTCTGTATGTTCCGTTAATTTTCTTTGAAAATTTTCTAACCTCTTTGCCGTATAGATTTAATGTGTTGCGAATAGTGCCTGCATCAAGATGCCTTTCAATTTCTTTGTGCCAGTTACCTAACAAAGATGTTGGAGCAACAATTAAGCATAGATTTGAGCCGATAATATTTTGAGCGCGCAAATCTGAAAGCCAAGCAAGAAAAGATAATACCTGTAATGTCTTTCCTAAGCCCATATCATCGGCCAAAAGCGCCCCTGGCGCGCCAACACAATAATTTTCACATAGCCATTTAAAGCCTTTTAGTTGATGTTCTTTAAGCTGTGTGCGTACCGAATTTGGGACATCAATTTTGAAATTTTTAAGGCGCGATTGATAAACCCTTTCAAATTCTGATCCATCAAAATTGCTTTTCACTAAAAGAACGCGCTTTGTGTGAATATCCTGATCTGTGGGTTGCGGTGGTGGCGGCGTATAACTTTCTTGTTCTGCACTATCTCTTAACCCGCGCTGCTCCTCTGTCGTTAAGCGTAATTTATTTTTAAGGCCTCGCAAATCATCTTGCAGCATTTGCGATACAGAAACAGGAATATCATCAATAATAATATTTGTTTCGCCACTTTGTATTGCTTCATCAACTTGTCTTGTCAACTTATCAAGTTTGGTCCGATCCAGCTCAACTACAGTATCATTTATGCGTAGGCCAAAAATTTCTTTTGCAACTTCGCCTGCATCGCGCCCCAACCAATCTGTAGATGGCAACTTCATCCAAGGAACAACAATTGGCGGGCGCTCACCTATGCCAGTAATTCTTTCAGAGTAAATTACCGTCAATTCTTCATCGTCTAAAATATCACCGATTTCTTCACTAAAATATAAACGCGGATTTTTTAAGAAATTAATTTTTTCACTTTCGCTGCTTGCGGCCTGATATTTTTTGACAACTTGCAATACACGCTTCAACTTAGGCGAAATAAAAATATAATGCCCTTGATTACCCAATGCATAGCAATCCAATACCATTGGCGTTTGCGCAAATGACTGCATGAAAAGTTTATGATTGGCAGAGGTCAAAACATCAAAGCGCTGCACTTCTTCTGTTAATAAGTCAGTTTGGCTGGGTGCAATTGCCTTAAGTCGCGGTGTAAAAAATAAATGATCGCCGGTTGGGTCAATAGTGAATGAATCTGCAGTGGAGACAATTAACCTGCCCAAGTAATTATCTTCTTTAACAGAGCTAGAAACAGATTCTTCGCCTTGGTTGCTGCTAATTACGGATTTAACAGCGCCCCAAATTTGAAGTTTTTCTGCAGGTGTTAAATTTGGTTTGGATAAATCTAATTTGGCCTTATGCAATGTTAAAAGAATTTTGTACAAATGCGAATTAAGCCGCAAATAACGTGCGCCAAATTGTAAAAAGCTACCGATCTCTGCATCAATTAACAGTGGGGCATTGCTTTGTGGTTTATACCATGTCCATTTAAAATTACTGTTTGCTGCAGTAATCGCGCCTTGTGCATTTATTGCCAGAACAAGATTTGCATGCGGAGGCAGCCCGACAAAGGCCGCTTCTTCATCTGTTAGTGATGCAGCACATTCATGTGAAAGAATTGTTGCTGCATTTTCTGTACGGACAAAAGATGGGCTTTGTTGATAATAATAGAGCAAAACGCCATGTGTTTCTTGTGTAACACCATCCTGCAAAGGCTGATCAATGCTAAAATCATAATAAATGCCATCTTCTAAGATTTTGGGCGTTATCGTCATCTTCTACCTCGGAAGCGTGAATATGTGGGTTTCTGCTGCCTAACTTGCTGCTGCGCCTGATGATTTTCTGCCACCTCATTGGATATTGCGATGCTGCCAAGCTCTTTTAGCTTTGTAGCAATTTTATGCTGCCAAAGGCTAGGAGGCCCCATGTGTGCAATCCATTTTTCCTGATGTCGCGCCTGCCGCAATTCGGTGGCCTTATAGCGCATTTCATATAGTTTTGGCGCATCCGTGTCCGAATCTTGCCAGATATGGCATGCCCCATCATGACTCCATTCGGCCACTGTTAATTCGTATGCCCGACTTCTAAAGCGCATTAACAATACGGATTGGTTGGGTTGTGCCTGGCTCAATACTGCCGCATTAAATTCTCTGTTAAAGAAATTATCAGCAACCGCCTTGGCTTCTGCCCCTAAAATTACCCAAACTTCATCTATTAAATCTTTATCATGGTAAGTTTGCCAAAACTTTTGGCGTTCACGCCAGTGCTCATCTTTTGCCGTTTCCTGAATGATCTTAAAAAAGTCTTCAAGTGATTGCCGCGATAAATAACGCTTAATGGTCAGTGCTTCATCATGGCAGTCAAGCCAAACATCATTTGCACCTTTCAATCTAGGATCACCAAAAATCTGAATAATTTTTTGGATAAAATTTTCTATAGCATCAGGCTTTGCTTTACCTTGACTATCGCGAAAAGTTTTTATTGAAGATTTTAACAGGGACTTATTAATCTGAAAGCTGCAACCACTGGCACCGGCTGGCCACAAGGTTTGGTAAATATTTAAAAGCGACTGTGCCAGCCCTAAAGAATCAGCAGAAAAACTGCTTACTTGAATACATAAACTTTCAAAAAGGCCTTTAATAAAATCTGTTGGGGGGCTTTCAATTGAAGCACCTAATTCTTTCGCTATAATTTGTGCATCTAAATTTTTTCCGCCTGAAATTATTAGTGCCTCTGCCGTGGCGTTTAACTCGCACCCCTGATCAAATAAATTATAGTTTTTGATAGCATTTTTATAAACGTTGAGTGTCTCATCACTTAACTGCGCCGCAAGTTGCTTTATGGCTATACACAATTGATCGAAATTAGGCCGTGAATTTGATTTTGCGCCATCGGCATATGGAAAAAAGTTAAAATAAACATAAATTAAACTTTTTAAAATTCTGCGGCGCGGATTTTCTATCACTCGCTGCAGGAATAATTCAACAAATTTGCTATACGCAAATAGGGATGAATTTAAAATCTTACTTTCAGCATAAATGCCAGGTATTAGCCTTTGCCAGGTGCGGCCCTTCTCAAAAACATTTTCTAAATTTTCATCCAAAATCGCTTGAGAAAACTCTGCAATTGTATCTCTATCATAGTAACCGCTGCTGGCATTATATATTTGTGATATGGCCAAAGTAATTTCGCGATTAAGTTTTTCGTCCACGAACAATTCGGCATTTTCAAATTTAGTAGTGATTTGTGATGCTAGTGCTACAGAGTTACGGAGCAGCATGCTGCAACTCCGTGTCTTGCTTAATTTCTTTAACAGGCTCCGGTTCAGATGTTTCCATAACAAATCTAAGATCAATTCTGCGATCTTTTGGATTATCTAATAAATCTGCATTTTCATCAGGTAACGGACGTGTATCGCCATAGCCGCTAACAGAAATAAGGTTTTGTTTATCTTGGTTAGTTAGATCTCTGATATCTGGGAAATTCTCCCAAAAGAATTGATACACATTAACAGCACGATTTACTGAAAGCTTCCAATTGCCATATGCATCATTTGCATACTTTTGTTTATCAGTATGGCCTTCAATAAGTAAAGTATTTAGCCTGGGGCGATCTTTATATGGTTTGGCATAAAATGGAAATTTTTTTGTACAAAAGTCATTGTTTTTTGTGCTATCGGTTAAACATGGCAAATAATTTCCTATTGTCTCAAAGATTTTATGTACTTTAGGCTTTTTATCTTCTGCCAGATCACTTTGGCCGACATCAAATACTACGCCTTCTGGTAATCGAATAATCCCATTTTTGATATCAAATTCAATACGAATGGATTGTGCCTTCAAATCATTAACTATGGCGTTTAATACTGCTGATCGCGCTTCTTGCGCTGCTAAATCGCTATCTGTTTTTGCTTTGAATTGCTCTGCTGATTGCGTGAGCAGAATAATGAAAATAAAAATAATGCCAACAAGTAAATCTGTAAAAGATGCAAAATAACTTTCGCCTTCATCTTCTAATAGGTGATGATGTTTTTTTCGCATATTTATCTCGTAGAAACCGCTTTGGCGCTCTCATTAAATTCTTCATATAAATCGCGCATGTCCTGCACATTGCCGCCGACTGTCTTCATTAAATCTGTTAAGCTACTAATGGGCTGATTGATATTATTTGACCAATCGCGCACTTTTTCCTGAAAACTTTCTAAGCCTTTCAGCATTACAGCATGGGCGTTTGCAAGCTGTGTATCCACTTCGCCAAAGCGATCTTGATGCTGCTTCCATGCAGATTCAAATTGCTGTGCGGCCTGTGTCAATTGCTGGCCGCTTGTAATTATTGCACTAGAAGTCTGCTTAGATTCAGTAAGAGCATAATTTAAAGCTAAAATTAATTCGCCAAACTTGTCTGTGATTGCCTGTAATGGTTGCGCTGCATCTACAAAGCCACGAGTGATGGCAGGCATTTTATCCACCAGATCATGTAACTGTGATGATAATTTCATCACGCTACTTGTTTGCGTATCAACTTGCGAGAATATACCCGTAGTGCCTTCATTGATCTGATTTAAGATGGATCTGAATTGGCTAGCCATTTCACTGCCGACTTGATCAACAGTATTGCCCAATGTTTTTTGTAGATTTTGCGTGATTGCTTCTAAATTTGTTGCCTGTTGCCCAACTTGATTTAGCAATGCTTGCGCGGTGCTTTGCATTTGCCCTGCAGCATCGCCTATTGAGCCAGCAGAACGGCTTAATTCACTGCCAATTGCGCTGCTGCCATTATTTAGCTGTTCAGCAAGCTTGCCTATGCCGGATGACAAGCCAGCAAAATCATTTTTAAGGCCATTAAATTCTGTAACAAAGCCATCCAATGCGCCCTTAGTGCGATCTTCCAACAAGCTATGAAAAGATGAACTCATATCTTTCATGGCATCGCCATTAACACTGCCAATTTTGCTGCCAATCTGCTCCAATTTTTCTATCGCAGGCATAAATGCAGCATTGAGGCTATTGCGTAGATTTTCCCTTAATAACTCATCAAATTTGATGGCCATATTATCTGCCAGATTATAAACAGCAGCATTGTTTTCACTCTGCAAACTAACCAGTTTCATTAAATGATCATTTAAAATACGCTCAGCCGTCACCACTTCAGTTAGTGTTGCAAGTTTATCCACGATATTAGAAAATAATTTCGTTGTTTTATGCCAAACTCTCTTCAAAAGAATATCAAGTGAAATACTGCACAGAATTGCAACTAATGAAGAAATAAATTTAATACTAGCAATCGTTAGGAGTTCTTTGGTTGCCTCAACATTTCCACCAATGGCAGCAGCTTTGTGAATAGCGGCCACAAGTCCTAGAAATGTTAAAAACAAGCCAAGTAAAATTATGGTCCCAGGCCAAGCAATCATAAGCTTTGTATTGTTATGCTTTGCAAGAATAATTGGAGGATCAAAAAAATGGTCTGCAGTAATGGGCGAACGTGCAACTTGTTTTTCAATATCACAATCTAATGTTTCAATGTATTCGCTCCAAGCGTGACCCAATAAATTTTCCTTTTTAAGGTTTTCGATTTCATTAGAATTTTGCGCGATAGCCCTAAAAAAGCTTTCTCTATTATAGTTCTGGATTTTATTTATGCTGTTTAAAATTTCTTCATTAAAGCCATTAAATCTCTTAATATAAAAAATTGCTATGCCAACAGTTACACTGATTATAAAAAGAGTCACGATAAAGGCTATCCAGCCGCGCACATCTTCATTTGCAAGAAGGTTCAAGAAATCTAGAATCGCATCAAGGCCGGAGTTCATCATGTTGGGTTCGCTAGGGACAGGGTTTCTACAAGAACTGTTTTATGTGATGTTGGTCTAAATGCAAGGTATTCTGAGCTTAGTCTCACAAGAGTGGGTCATATATTCTAGTTGCCATTAAGGTGCTTATAAAATATTACTTTGACTTCATGGGGTTTTATATCCGTAAAAGCATTCGTCTGGGGCCGGTCAGATTAAATCTGTCAAAATCGGGTATCGGCACCTCAATTGGTATTAAAGGATTTCGTATTGGCAGCGGCCCACGAGGTAATTACATCCATGCAGGCCGTAATGGATTTTATTATCGTACCTCGTTACCGTCTAGCAAATCAATTTCACGATCCGCACCAGCACTTCAACAGGAACCGATAACCTCTTTACTGCCTATCCCCGATGCAACACATGGTCCTTTTCAAAATATTGAGAGTGGTGATGTGCTGCAAATGGTGGATGCATCTTCGGAGTCTTTGTTAGAAGAATTGAACCAAAAACAAAAATTAATCCGCTTTTGGCCATTTATAGCTGCTCTGACTACCGCAGCTGCCTTGTTAGGAAATAGCGATTTTTTGCCCTGGACAGCAATTGCAGGTATAATCGTGACCATCGCTGTCTATTACTATGACGAACAACGTAAAAGTGTTGTGATGTTCTATGATTTTGAGCCAGAGCAAGAAGCAATATTTCAGAAGCTGCATAATGCTTTCCAATTAATGGCGAATTGTAGAGGTATATGGCATACTGAGGCGCAGGCCAGCATTAAGGACCGGAAATATCATGCTGGCGCAAATGCGTTAGTTAAGCGTAACTTAATCCGTCTTGCTTTCGGTCAACCTTCCTTTGTTAAAACAAATATTAATGTGCCTGCGATTCCCGCTGGCAAAAAAACACTTTATTTCTTCCCTGATCGGCTATTAATCTTCCAAGAGAACACTGTGGGAGCCGTAAATTATCGTGACCTAAAAATTGCCCTTAATCAAAGTAGATTTGTTGAATCCGGGACAGTGCCAAGTGATGCAAAAATTGTTGACTATACATGGCACTATGTAAATAAAAATGGCGGGCCGGATAAGCGTTTTAGGGATAACCGGCGACTACCTATAGCCCTTTATGAGGAATCTCATTTTCAAAGCACTAATGGATTAAATGAAATCATTTCATTTTCTAAGTGTGGAATAGTGTTAGGATTTAACATCGCCATTGCAGGACTAATAGCAAATGAGGCGTTTGCAGAAACACAATTGCAGCCACAATTTCAAAAACTAGAAAGCACTACCAGTTCTTTGTATAATACAAATTATGGGATGTCCCAAAATTTAAAGAACATTATTTGTTGGGTTTTAATTGTGGGCGATCTCACTTATGTGAGAACCATAAATCATCATCCTGTATATGATGCAAATATATCGCAAGTCAGCATGGCACAATCCCAACCCATTACGACAAATGAGCCTATCAATAATAATGTTTCCACTAGTGGCGGGTCATTACAACAATCATATGAATCTAATTCTTCTGCAGAATCACAACCCATTGATGACACAGGTAAGAATTCAAACGCTTCTATCGTTTCAAGTCGCTGCTATGGTGATGGTGATACTATTATTATGCAAGGCACCGCTTCACCCCGATCTTTCACATTAGCAGATGGCTCTATAACAGTCGCCTGGGTTTTAACCACTACGATTCCAGTATGTATTAGCTCTCCTGGCGCCCAGGATTCCCAGGTTTCACGGTTTCAAGTCATTGGCTCAAAGCCACCTGAGGGAGAAATTATTGAACTTACAGGAAAGTTAAGTACTGGAAATTTTACGCAAAATTATACAGAAAGTAATGCTATCAAGGTTATTAGCGGGAGGCGGATATCAAATGCCTCAACAGCACCCTCATTATCTTCAAATCCCCCAGGCACAGCAAGCTTTGATTGCCAGAATGCCAAATCAACTTTGGAGCTTTTAATATGCGCTGATAAGGAGCTTTCCGCGCTTGATGGCCACGTTGGGCAATTATACTACCAAATGCTGATGGCTGCTTCTAATGATATTAGCAGGAAAGAAATGCTGAGAGATGAACAGAGAGAATTTTTGAAAAACAGAATAAAAACCTGTACCATTCCGTTGCAACCAGCTCTCTCCGAGCAAGAAACTCAATCTCTTATAATGTGTTTAAAGGATGTTTATATTTCAAGGATTAATGCCTTAGAGGCAAAGCAACATGTTGAATAAATCGCGTGGCAGTAAGGACGTTGAAGGGACTCAGGTTGCATACGCAATATTCATAAGTGGTGGCCCAAAGCCAGAAGGTGCTAAATTTTAGCCCCACTTACAATCATCCCTCACCGAGGATGAAACGCAAACCAAAATGCTGCAACGGCCACGCATAGTAGCGCTACAGCGGTCCAAATAACAATCTTCACCATCTTATCCACGTTATACAACAGTGTGCCAACTTGTTCGATAATTTCCTTGCGTAAGGTTTCCTTTACCGTATTCGGCAGACTGTTTGTCCCTTTTTGTAGCACCTCTTCAACCTGTCTTTTGCTGGTCTCCAGCGCAGCCTGCATAAACTCTTGTGTTCGGGCTTTGTTATTTTCGGCTGACTTTTTGGATGCGGCCTCTATTTCGTTCAGGAACGAACTTAGATTCTTTTCCAAAGTTTCGTTGAAGGCTTCGAGTAAATGCCGCTTCATCATGGAAAGCACCATCAAGGGGTCATCCTTGGTGGGAGTAAACGTGGCCATGTTCTGCTCATGCTTCATGTTGGCGCTCTCGGAGGTTGAATGGGTGGTGAAGGTCCTGTTTTCCCAGCCGTTGCCCAGCTCAAAGGTGGCGGGTCCGGTAGCCACCGGTTTGGCGGGATCGGCGGCGATAGCCGCACTATTAATGGGTGACGATGTTTGATTGTAATCCAGCGCCGCAGCGTCAGGTTTTGGTGCCGCCATCATCGGCGGCGTTTTTATAACCACCGGTTTTGCCTCCGGCAATTTAACCTTCGGGGTAAAATGACCCGGAAAGTGTTTCCGCATCATTTTCCAAAAATAAGCATAGTTGCAATCAATGCTCCCATCCTTGCTGAGGTTCTGCCAGATGGTTTTGATATCGTGACCCTGAGCGAGGATTTCTTCGATCTCGGCGCGGTGGGAAGAAATAAACGCCGCTGTTTTACCCTTCGCAGGCACAGCACGTTCTTCGCTCTCTGCAATCATACTTTCCAATAAAGTCTTGGCCATGTTCACCCCGCATAAGGATAACAACTAACCCGCGATATGGGAGGATATTATGGTATATTTTGAGGATATTCAACAGGATATCGATGACAGGATATTGAGAATATCCCTGAGCAATCCAATGTTTTCAATGAGATAAAGCCGTGCGATCTTTTTTCCTGGCGTTATCCTGCCGATATACCGCAATTTCCAATTCAATCACCCTACAATATATGATAAAGTGGTGGGCAGGATGTGTGAGGTGTGCACACCTCACTATCTTATTCGCCTGCGGCTCAACGTCCTGCCCTTCGGGGTGACCGGCTACCGCCTGCGTTATGTTGTTATTGTAATGAATAACATCGGAGGGATCAATGGCGCAAAAATCCACTGAAGTAAAAGCCACCCGCAAACACAGCCCTTCGATCCGGGTCCATTGCCTGCCCGAAGAAAAAGCAAAAATTGAAGCCCTGGCCAAACAGTGCCGCCTCAGCGCCTCCACCTACCTCAGAAACCTCGGCACCGGCTATCAGCCCAAAAGTACCTTGGATGCCCAGGCCATGATCGAACTGGCCAAAGCCAGTGGTGATTTGGGACGGTTGGGCGGTTTGCTCAAAATGTTTTTGACCGATGATAAGCGCTTGCAATTGTCGGGCAGAGACCAGACCGTTTCGTTTATTCACCGCCTTCTGTCCGACATTGACACGGCCAAGGACGTGCTGCTTGCGGTGGCAAGGAAACTGTAACCATGGAGCTCTTGCCATGATCGCCAAACGCCTCCCCATGAAAAATGTTAACGCCAGTAGCTTCACGCGGCTGGCGCAGTACATCTCAAGCGCCCAGGGCAAACACGAACGCGTCGGAGAAATCCGCCTCACCAACTGCGGTGCGGATACCATCGAACTGGCCGCCATGGAAATCGAGGGGGTGCAAGCCCTCAATAAGCGCACCACCATGGACAAGACCTATCATTTATTGGTGTCATTCCGTGAGGGCGACCGCCCGGCCCCGGAAGTTTTGCGGATAATAGAAGACCGGCTGATTGCCGCCATCGGTTACAGCGAACATCAACGCATTAGCGCCATCCATTACGACACCGACCATATGCATTTGCATATCGCCATCAATAAAATCCATCCCCAGAATTTCAAAGCCATTGAACCCTATTATGACAAACGGAAATTGGGCGAAACCGCTGAACAACTCGAAATTGAATTTAACCTCGCGCGCGATAACCACATCCCGCGCATAACGCAGGGCGCAGCGCGGGCGCAGGATATGGAAAAGGCCGCAGGGCTTGAATCCTTAATCGGTTGGGTGAAACGCGGTTGCCTGCCAGAATTGCTTGAAGCCAAATCCTGGGAGGCTCTGCATCAGGTGTTGGCCGATAACGGTTTGCAAATCCTGCCGCGCGGCAATGGCCTGGTCATTACCAATGGCACCATTGGCGCGAAGGCCAGTTCCATTCACCGGCAATTGTCAAAAAAATCCCTGGAAGAAAAACTGGGGGTTTTCCAGGTCGCCAAGGTAAAAAGCAAATCGCAAGGCAAATCCCAAGGGCAAGGAACTGGCGGATATAAAATCCAGCCCATGGCGTCAAAGATTGATACCAGCAGTTTATGGCAGCAGTATCAGCAGGAACGCCAAAAACAGGAGCCACAGAAAAAAGGACAAGAAAAATCTTCGCAGCTTGAACAGGCTAAAGCGCGTAAAGACCGCTTGATTAAAGCCGCCAAAGCCGGTGCGCGCATCAAACGCGCGGCGATTAAGTTGTTAGAGGGGAAAATCTCCAAAAAGATATTGTATCATCAAGTTTCTCAAGGGCTGTTAAAAGAAATTAAAAAGATTAATGAAGCCTATATTGCGGAATGCAAAACCTTTGCTGCAAACAACAAAACCAACCGCATGATCTGGCATGACTGGCTGAAAGCCCAAGCCAAGGCAGGTAATACTGAGGCATTGGAAGTATTGCGGCACCGGTACGAGAGCCAAAGCAAACACGGCAACGTTGTAACGAGCATTGTCCCCGGTAATGATAATCGCGATACCATTAAGACCGTCAAGATTGATACCGTCACCAAGCGCGGCACCATCCATTATCAGGTTGCCGATGGGATTGTGCGGGATGATGGCAAATCTCTTCGTATGGCGGATAATCTGAGTGATAAGGCTTTAAAAGCCGTATTAGAACTTGCGGTCAAACGCTTTGGACGAGAACTTGCCGTTCAAGGTACGGAAAAGTTTAAATCCGCCATGGTGAATATTGCTGCCAATAGTATTATCCAAGTCAGTTTTGCCAACCCTGAATTGGAACGTCAGCGGCAAGCCTTGGTTGATGAAACTATAACTGCCCGCCATAGGGAAAACACGCCGGTGCGCGCGGCAGAAAAATACATTGCAGAGCGCAATGAAAAACACCAACAAGGCCTCAAGGATGTTTTGCCGCACCGGATGTTTAATGAAAAAACCGATGCCGGAAGATACGTCTATGCAGGGACACGCGAGGTCAAAGATAGTCGCCTCATCCTCCTGCAATCCCCAACGGAAATGTTGGTTTTGCCGGTTGCCAAAACTGCCATCGCCGTAGCGCGCGCACGGCAGACCCGGGTTGGCAACGAGATCACCGTGACGAATGAGAAAGTGCTGCACCCAACCCCCAGCCGAGCGCGGGAGCTTAAGCTTACGATTGAGCGATAAGCCATCTTGTTTTGAGTGATTTATTTCGCTATGTTGGGGGACCTTCTTTTTGAGAAGTTTGGAGTTCAGGTTGCAGGTTTGAATCCCAAATTTCGGAAAAAGAGGCGGGGGTACAAGCCGGGGTACAAGAAAAACAGATCCAAAGAAAAACTAGGAAATGTAAGACTTGTAAGCTAAAATGTGGCGCCCGTCACTGCCATTTTTTTGGCGCTATCGCTTCGCTACTTGAGCGCCGTTGGCCTTTTCCCCTATTCTTTGTAAATTTTGAGGGTGCATGTGTTAAACCCGATCAGAAGTCAGAGAGCTTTGACAAAAAATGACAAACAACCCTATAGACCCCCAATCCCACAGAATAAGATTCCAAAAATAGCTCCATATATAACATATAATTACCATTGTGCCGCATCGCATCTCGACAGAATTATTACAATAATATATGTAATTCTTTGTGAAGCATGAAATGATTCTGCCCTCCAGCCAAACGGCACGCGCCCTAAAGCCGGATAAAGCCGCCGGGTTCCCGCGTATTTTTGAGGTGCGCGGGATGCAGGTGATTGTGGATAGCGATCTGGCCGCCTGTTATGAAACCACGACTTTCCGCCTGAATGAAACGGTAAAGCGAAATATTGAACGGTTTCCAGAGGATTTTTGTTTTCAATTGACGCAGAAGGAATGGGCAAACTTGATATCGCAATTTGCGATATCAAGTTTTCAACCTATTGATTCTAAAAGGAAAAATACTTCAAAATCCGATAATTACGGCGGCCGCCGCACATTGCCTTATGTTTTTACCGAACATGGCGTCACCATGGTGGCTGGACTGTTGCGTTCGCCCAAAGCGGTGGCGCTCAGCATTCATATCGTGCGTGAATTCATCCGCTTGCGCCGCGCCGATATCAGTTACGCAGAACTGAACGACCGCATGAACCGCATCGAAGCGCGGCTCGGCGATGAAGTAAAGGATATCTGGGAAGTCCTGCATCACATGCTGATGCAGCCGGAGCCTGAAATATTATTTGCGCTACCGCTTCGCTGCTTGAGCGCAAAAACCTATTGGATTTATTCCCGCGAATGTCTAAAAGAACGGCATGACAGACGATCTGGACGACCTGAAAAGCAAACTTGATAAAGCCGATCATGAGGCGGAGGCGCTGAATCCCGCCGCGCCGTCGGCGCCCGATGCCAATCCGTCCGGCACCAATATGGGCGATGCCATGCGCTTGGCGATTGACCTCTTTGCCTCCGTCCTGGTGGGCGGGGCGATGGGTTATTTCCTTGACCGCTGGCTGGGCACAAAACCGTGGTTTTTAATTGTTTTCCTGATTTTTGGACTTGCGGCGGGCTTCAGAAATTTCTATACGTTTGCCGGAAAATTGCTCAGCCCAAACAAGTAGCAATAACCGGTAATTCAGACAGGAAATACGACCTTAAATGGCCATCCAACCGCTTGCCCAGTTCCGGATTGAACCCATCGCGCCGCTGCATCTGGGCGGGATGAATATTATGTTCACGAATTCGTCCTTGCTGATGGTGCTGGGCGTCGTGCTGTCGGCCGGGTTTTTGATTTTCGCCGGCCGCCGCGCCGCATTGGTTCCCGGCCGCCTCCAAGGTTTTGCGGAAATGGTTTATGAGGCGCTGACAGGCATTGTGCGCGAAAACGGCGGCGATGAGGCATTGAAATTTTTCCCGCTGATTTTCACGATTTTCCTGTTTGTGTTTATGGGGAATTTCCTGGGCATGATGCCGTTTTCATTCGCCTATACCAGTCATATTATCGTCACCGGTGCGCTGGCGATTTTTGTGATTTTGACGGTGATTTTGGTGGGTTTGATAAAACACGGGTTCAAATTCTTTTCACTCTTTGCGCCCGCGGGCGTGCCGATTTTCGTCATGCCGATTTTAATTCCGGTTGAGGTGATTTCGTTTCTGGCGCGGCCCTTCTCTCTCGCGATGCGACTGTTTTTGAACATGATGGCGGGACACATGGTTTTGAAAATCTTCGCCGGATTTTGTATCATGCTTGTTTCCATGGGCGGCATTGCGTCACTCGCGGCCATTGTGCCTTTCGCGATTAAATTCGCCGTGACGGCCTTTGAGTTTTTTGTGGCGCTGCTCCAGGCTTACATTTTCACGCTTTTCACTTGCATTTACCTGCGCGATGCGATTTATCTGCACCCGCACGAAGAGCATTAATTCAACCAAACCAACCAAACCAACCAAAACGAGGAAACCATGGAATTACCTGTAATGAAACTGCTGGCTGCCGCCATCGCACTTTTCCCCCTGACGGGCGTGGGCATCGGCCTGGGCATGATCGGATCAAGCCTGACGCAATCCATTTCGCGCAATCCCGGCGCATCCGATAAAATCACCCAGGCGGGTATTCTTTTGACCGCATTTACCGAAGCCATCGGCCTGTTCACCTTCGGTGCGGCGATGGTTATCTTGTTTGGTTAATCGGATCTGTTGATGCGTTTCCTGTCGGCATTTTTAGTAGCGGTGTTTCTGGCTGGTGCGGCAATGGCCGCGCCGGTTCAAGTGACGACGGCTGAAAAAAATGCCGCCAAGGTTACGACGAAAGCCACCGAAGAAAAAAGCGAAGAAAAAAAATCCTCGGGGCCGCCGCAATTCGCGGTGGAAACTTTCCCCAGCCAGTTATTCTGGCTGGTGGTGACGTTTGGCACGCTTTATGCGCTGATGGCCGGTGCGGCGCTGCCGCGCATTCAGCAAGGCATAACGGCGCGCGCGGCGCATGTTCAAGGCTTGCTGGCCGATGCGCGCCGCCTGCGCGACGACGCCGAACAGCACAAAAGCGACATGAGCAGCGCGGCGGATGCAGCCTATGGGCGCGCGCATGACATGCTGAACAAGGCCGCCATGGAAGCGCAGGAACTTGCCAACCGCCGCAACCATGAATTGGAAGCGGTGCTGCAAGCGAAACAAAAAGCGTCCGAAGATAAAATCAACATCGCGCGCGCCAATGCGGTGCAATCGGTTTACGACGCGGCACATATCCTGGTGCCGGCAATCGCGCAAAAACTGGCCGGCATGCGCCTGACCGACCGGCAAATCGCCGAAGCTTTAAATGAAGTCAATGACAATAGCCATTCAGCGCGAGGCGCAGCATGACCGAAGCGGAACCGGCATTATTTTCTTTGCAAAATCCGGAGCTCTGGTTCGCCATGGCGTCGGTGCTGGTCATCGTGACGCTATGGAAACCGATTGGCTCGATTTTGGCCAAGGCGCTTGATGAGCGCGCGGCAAAAATCAAAGACGAAATCAAGGAAGCCGAAGGCCTGCTCGCCCAGTCGAAAGAATTATTGGCGCGTTACACCGGCCAGCTCGCCAATGCCGAAGTCGAGGCGCGCCGCATCATCAAACAGGCCGAAGCCGAAGCGGAAATGATCCGCACGCGCGCCGCCGAAGAACTCGAACATTCCCTCTCCGCGCGCCAGCAACACGTGCTCGACCGCATCAGCCAGGCCGAAGCCGCCGCCGTCGCCGAAATCCGCGACGCGACGGTAACGCTCACCATGCAGGCAGTGCGCGCGGCTTTGAAAGACGGCATGAACGACAATCAGCAAGAAGCCCTGGTGCAAAAAGCGATTGGCGCGGTGAAAAGTAATTTGCGCTAAGTACAGGTTCCAGACCATCTGGATTTCCGGCTGAAATCACCGGAAATTTTGATGAAAGTAAAAAAATCCTTGAAAACCAAACTGGCTCTATAATACAGTTGTGCCATGTTTAGAAAATACAAGGAACAAAAAGTTCTCGACCAGCTGAGCCAGCTTTATGGCGCGATCCTGTCATCCGTTGACGCCGGTAGGGGTGATTACGGCCAGTTGAAATCCGAATTTCTTTCCAACCCCCTCGCAAACCGCGCTGTAGTCGCGAACCTGCACGAAACTCAGCTCGAAAGCTTTGCCAGAGCCGGGGGAGCGCTGGGATGGTTTGAACAGGAATTGACACCCAAATGGGGAAAAAATGTTACGCAAAACAAAACTGTTAAGGAACAAGCTGCTTTCCAGGAAACATTTTTTGCGGCCGTCCGGACAGCGCGCAGCGGGAATGAAATGTTCCGGTCTTTCGAGACGGAGGTTCTGAGCTCACCGCACATTGCCTGGCTGGAACAACAGGGCCCCGTGAAAGCGGAAATAGCAAATCATTCAGATGCCAATACGCTGGAAGAATATTTTACTTCTCTCGATCATGCATACAAAGAGAAAAAATTGGAAAAACTGCAAGGCGAGGTTTACAAGGCAACGGATTGCGGCACGCTGGTTGAAAATTGTCTGGCCGTCCAGGCTTTCGTGCTGACTGAGAAGTTGCCTCAAGCCGCTTGGGATGAGACGGTTGATTTTGCAAAGAAACAGGCAGTACAGCTGATCGCCTTGCAAATTCGGGATCTTTCGCTATCCCGCTCAGAACGAGTAACCCAGACCCTGGGTGCGGCTGAAAGTTTTGCAACTAATCTAACCAAGCTAACGAATGATATTCAGCTTTATGAGAAATTAACCGGATCAAGCATTCCTAAGGGAACTTTTGATTTCTCGCCCTTACAGGGAATCTGTGATGCTGCTAATCGAATGGCAGGCGCAACCGTTATGATTATGGAATTCAGGGCATGCGCAGCAAGAATAGATACATTAACGAGGGTTCTTCAGGAAAACTACGGCCGCAAAGACAGCGCGCCTGTATCGCTGGTACAACCGGGATAGTCCGCCGGTTATTCGAAAAACTTGAGAAGGGGTGCCATGAGCGGCGGATTTGACTATAAGAATCCCCGTGCCGCTCTATCCCCAGCCGACTTTGCGTAACGCCGCCGCTTATCGCGGCTTGCGCGTCGGGTTGTTTGGCGGATCATTTAATCCGGCGCATGCGGCGCACCGGCAATTGGCGCTGCGCGCATTAGAGGCGCTGGATATCGATGTCGTCTGGTGGCTGGTTTCGCCGCAAAATCCGCTGAAATCCGCTAATGACATGGCGCCGCTGGCCGCGCGTATGAAATCGGCGGAAAAACAAATCGACGGGCCGCGCATGGTGGTGACAGATATCGAGGTGAGGCTCGGCACGCAATATACGGCGGATACCATCCGTGAAATCAAAAAACATTTTCCCTATACGACATTCACCTGGATGATGGGGGCGGACAGTCTGCGCACTTTTCATCATTGGGAAAAATGGCGAGAGATCGCGCGCATGGTGCCGATGGCCGTCTTTGCCCGCCCGCCACAACAAATTCGCGCCCTATCTGGCTTTGCCGCCAAGACTCTGCGACAATCGCGCAAGCGGCATCATGACAAAACCGGATGGCAATATATCATGATGCCCTTGAACCCCATTTCCGCCACGGAGATCAGAGCCCGCAATGCCAGTCAAAAAAACAATCAAACCTAAAACGGTTAAAACTGCCGCGAAAAAATCCGCGACCAAAACACCAGCGAAAAAAGCGGTCAAAAAACCAGCCGCAGTGCCCGCCGACAAGGCGGATAAACGTATTACGGAACAGCGTTACCTGGTGTTAAAAATGCTGGATGAAGGCAAGGCGGAAGATATTCTGGATTTTGATTTGCGCGGGCGTTCGAGCCTGGCGGATTATTTGATTATCGCCTCAGGCCGTTCGACGCGGCAAGTCGCGGCGCTGGCCGAAAATATTTCCAAGACTTTGAAGCAGGCAGGTCATAAAATCCTGCACCGCGAAGGCGAAGGCACAAACGACTGGGTTATCGTGGATACGGGCGATGTGATCGTTCATATTCTGCGGCCTGAAGTGCGAAATTATTATCGCCTGGAAGATATTTGGAGCCAAAACTAGGACTAAAGACGCGGCGCCTCGGCACCAGGGGGCTGGGGATTATTGTTTTCCACCCCTTTAAGAGCCAGCCGAAAAACATCCGAAACGCGCTTGCAAAAGAATAAAAAAACCGGCGTGCATATAACCGCCAGCGCAAGATAGGCGATACCCCGGTTTGGATCCCCGTGAGAATACAAATTCTGTGCCTTACCGTAGCAAAAGCTGCCAGCCACACCACTGACAACTGTTAAGGCTGTATCGCGACCCATGGTATGAACCAGTTTGCTCGCATAGGCGGATTCTTTTTCAGACAAAGCCATTATATTTTTTCTCAGTTAAACAGGGGAAATTATTAGCAAGTTATTTATTTTAAAGTCAAGAAAATAATCCCTAGTCCTTCAGTTTTCCATTCATTATAACAACCCCATGACACAACTCATCCTCATCCGCCACGGGCAGTCGCAATGGAATCTGGAAAACCGTTTTGCCGGGTTCCGGGATGTGCCGCTCACTGCACAGGGCGAGGGCGAGGCGCGCCGTGCGGGTGAGAAATTAAAAGCGGCCGGCATCGTGCCGGATGTCGTTTTCACTTCGACGCTGGAGCGCGCCTGGCGCACGGCGGAACTGGTTTTGGAAGGCGCCGGATTAAATCTGCCTTTGATCAAATCCGAAGCCATCCGCGAACGCAATTACGGCGATTTGAACGGTTTGAATAAAGCCGAAACGGCGGAAAAATACGGCGCGGAGCAGGTGCATATCTGGCGCCGTTCATACGACGTGCCGCCGCCGGGCGGGGAGAGTCTATCCGATGTCGTGGCGCGCGTGCGGCCTTATTATGAAAAACACATTGCGCCGGAATTGGCGGCGGGGAAAACGGTTTTGATCGCGGCGCACGGCAACAGTTTGCGCGCGCTGATGGTGATTTTGAATTTCTTCACGCCGGACGACATTAACACCTTTGAAATTCCCAATGGCGAACCGCTGGCCGTGGAATTTTCCGGTGGCGCAGCCACAAAATATTATTATTTATAGGGCATGGAAATAGCGCCCGTAACATTGGAAGGTCAGCATGTTCGGCTTACCCCGATGTCGGAAGATTACATCGATGACCTATGGCGGGTCCATGGTGACGGTTCTTTGACCCAGTGGTATGCAAATCCGATCGCCGATTATAACGGTATGGTCAAATATGTCCGTGCAGCTTTGCAAGACCAGGCCAGCGGCAAAAGCACCCCTTTTATCACGTGGGATAAAGCCACAGGCCAGTTGGCCGGATCGACGCGGCTTACTAATATTGATGTGCGGCATCGGCGCACAGAAATTGGTTCAACCTGGCTGGGCGAGCCATGGCAGCGGACGGCATTGAATACCGAGGCGAAATTGCTGATGCTGACGCATGCGTTCGAAGTTTGGAATTGTCTGCGCGTTGAATTGTTAACCGACGTATTAAATCTTAAATCACGGCAAGCGATAGCGCGGCTTGGCGCGGTGGAGGAAGGAATTTTCCGCAATCATTATGTCTGTGCCAGCGGCCGGATTCGCGATAGCGTTTGTTTTAGTATTATTGATCGCGAATGGCCCGATGTTAAAGCCAGGTTAATAGAACGTTTGAGCAGGCCGTCATGATGCGGATTTTTGTTTTCTTAATGTTTATCCTGATGCTGCCCGCGGCGGCACATGCCGAAAGCGCGGCGGATAAAAAGGCGGAATTGAATAAGATTATTCAGGCGCAGCGCGCCAAGGAAGCGGAATCGAAAAAACTCGCCGCCGCCAGCGCGAAAATCCAGGCGGAAATGGCTGGGATTAAAACCAAACTGGTGGATGTTTCAGGCCGCCTGGCCGAACATGAAGAGCGTTTGGAAGACCTGGAAAGCGAGCTGGTGAATATCCAGCAGCAGGAAAGCAAATTATCGGCCCAGCGCAACGCGAACCAGAAAGATTTGTCGGAGGTTTTGGCGATTGTCCTGCGCCTGTCGCGTCTGCCGCCCGAGGCGATGATTTTCTCGCCCACGCCGCCGCAGCAAACCATCCGCGCGACATTGGGCATGCAAACCGTCATGACGGAATTGAACCGCCGCGTCGCGGCAGCGCGGCAGCAGTTGAACGACCTCGCCGCCGTGCGCGAAAAATTGCGCCAGCAGCAGGAAGCCATCACGGCGGAGAAAGATAAAATCTCAACCGACCGGGCGGAGCTGGATGGCCTGCTGAAAAAACGCGAGGCCGCGCGCAAGCAGACTGAAGCCCAGCGCGCCGCCGCGGATCAGGAGGCCAAGGCCCTGGCGGCCAAGGCTTCGGATTTGCGTGAATTAATCCAGCAACTTTTGGCCGCTCGGAAAAAACATCATGCGCCGCCGCCGGCCAAGATGGCTTTGATTGCGGCGGGCGCGGCGCGCCTACCTGTATCCGGCCCCGTCACCCGCGCCTATGGCAGCGGGGACAGCGCGGGCAACCACGCGCGCGGGATTACGATTTCTGCTCCTGCTAAGGCGGTGGTCAATGCGCCGCGCGGCGGGCAGGTGGTGTTTGCGGGGGCTTTCCGGTCTTACGGCCAGGTGGTGATTATCGAAATCGGCGAGGGCCAGCATATCTTGTTAACCGGCCTGGGCGCGATCGACGTCAGCGAGGGCGAAACCGTCGCGGCGGGCGAACCCGTCGGCCGCATGCCGGACGGTGCCGGTTCTCTCTATTTAGAGACGCGAAAAGACGGGGAGCCAGTTGACCCAAGTACCTTTGGTCTGACACAATCAGGTAGGATTCAGACGCGCCACCAGGAGAACCCATGACGCAGAATAATACACCGGATAAACAGCAGAAAGTTAAATTTACCCTTGTGATTGCCCTGGTCGCCGCCGCGATTGGTTTGGGCGCCATGACGCATCCGCTTTTGGCGAAGACCGCGACCAATCCGGATAAGGTTCAGGATAAAGCGGGCGCGCAGGATAAAGCGCCGCCGGATCAAGTGACAGGTGAAAAAGGCCCAAATGAAAAAGGGGTGCCGTCGGATGTCACGGCGGATACTTACCGTCAGCTGAATTTATTTTCCGAAGTCTTTGAACGCGTGCGCCGCGATTACGTGAAGCCTGTTTCGGACAAACAATTGGTTGAGGCTGCGGTGAACGGCATGCTCACCAATCTGGACCCGCATTCGTCCTATATGAACGATGAAGAATTTAAAAACATGCAGGTGCAAACGCGCGGCGAATTCGGTGGGTTGGGCATTGAAGTGACGATGGATAACGGCGTGGTAAAGGTCGTTTCGCCGATTGACGATACGCCTGCGGCCAAGGCCGGAATTAAGCCCAATGATTTAATCGTCGGCATTGACGACGCGCCGGTGATGGGGCTGACGCTAAATGACGCGGTGGATAAACTGCGCGGCAAGCCGCAAACGCGCGTGACCCTGGCGATCGTGCGCGGCCATCAGGAACCGTTCGACGTTACCCTGACGCGCGACATTATCCACATCAAATCTGTCAAAAGCGCGATGAAGGGCGATATCGGTTATCTGCGCATCAACCAGTTCAGCGAGGAAACCACCAGCAGCGCGCATGATGCGCTGGAAAAAATGTTCACTGAACAAGGCGGTAAATTGAAAGGTCTTGTGGTTGATTTGCGCAACAATCCGGGCGGTTTGCTGGATCAATCCATTTCCGTGGGCGGATTGTTTTTGGATAAGGGCGACGTGGTTGTTTCAACCAAAGGACGCCATGAAGAAGACAATGAAACCTATAACACCGACAGCGATCCGATTGTGCGTAAAGATTTGCCAATGGTGGTTTTGATTAACTCAGGCTCCGCATCGGCGGCGGAAATCGTCGCGGGCGCATTGCAGGATCACAAACGCGCGGTGCTGATCGGCACGCAAAGTTTCGGCAAGGGTTCGGTGCAAACCGTGATGCCTGTGCCGGGCTACGGCGCGATCCGCCTGACGACGGCTTATTATTTCACGCCGTCGGGCCGCTCCATTCAGGCGACGGGGATTAAACCCAATATCGAAGTGCGCATGAAGAATGAAAAGGATGCGGGCTTTGTTTATCACGAAGCGGATTTGAAAGGCGCGCTGAATAACCCCAACGGCAGCAAAGCCATTCACAATCACGACCTGGGAGAAACCAACGAAGCGGCGAAAGATCACGCGCCGGATGAACCCATCAAACCGCTCGACAGCGAACGCGATAAATCGCATGACGAGAGCGTGAGCAACGACATCTTCGGCGATGAGAAAAAAGACGTGCAATTACAGCGCGCGCTGGAAATGCTGCACGGCATGGCGGTTTATCACGACGACGGCAAAACGGGCGATAAAGGCGCGGCGAAAACCGACGCTGCGCCGGCATCCGCCGCGCCCGCCGCAAACGATAACAGCGACAGCGGCCAGGAATAACCACGGTGCTGCGCTACGCACCCTTTGCGCTGATCTGGCTGATTGGAATACCGTTTGCCGTTTGGCTTGTGCTGGCGCCCTCCAATGCCGATCCGCGTTACTGGCAGGTGGATATTGTTGACGTCAAACTCGGCTCCACCGACGTTTTTAATCCGGCGGAAAATGCCAAAGATAAAACGACGTTAAAAGACGCGGCGAAATCCAATACTTTGCCGTTCGCGCCGCCGCCTAAAATGGATGGCGGTTTTTCCCCGCCGCCGCCTTTGCCCAGTGACGGCATTCGCATCAAAGCGCTTAATCCGGATTTGCAGGAAGATACTGATCACGGCACCTTGCCGCGCGCTGCCGCCGACGGCCGCGCGCCGTGGCAATATTACGCGCGGCCTTTCCCGCCGGATGATAAACGCCCGCGCCTGGCGATTATCGTCAAGGATATGGGCCTATCCGCGGCAGGCGTGACGGATGGGATCGCGACGCTGCCCGGCACGATTACCTTTGCTTTCTCACCTTATGCGGATGACTTGGCGAAATCCATGCAGTCCGCGCGCGATGCGGGGCATGAAACCATGCTGGAATTGCCATTGGAAGTACCGCCGGGCTCAACCGAGGATCCCGGCACGCTCGCGGTCAGCAGCACGCAAACCACATCCGTCAATCAGGATAACTTTTTTAAATTGCTTTCGCACATGCCGGGCTGTGTCGGCGTGATTACCGAAGGCGGCCAGCAATTGGTGAATAACCAGAATATGATCCAGCCGCTGATGCAGAATTTATCCACGCGCGGTTTGCTGATGGTGGATGATACGCAGCAGAATGAAACCTTGACGCCTTTGATCGCCGAACAGCTCAAGGCGCCGTGGGCGCGCTCGCTTTTCAGCATTGACGGCACGCTGTCGCAGGACGCGATGGATGCGGCGATGGGCAAGGCGGTTGAAGCCGCCAAACAAAACGGCCGCGCGGTGGTCATCGCGGGCGCGGAGCCTTTGACGCGCGCCACCATCGCCAACTGGGCGCGCCGCCTGGACCGCGAAGGCGTTGTGGCGCTCGCGCCGATTTCAGCGGTCGTGACCCTGGGTTCAGCGCAAGCCGCGCCCCAAGTTGCACCGGCGCCGGCGCCCGACAATACATCGCAAGTTCCGGCCGGCGCGCCGCCCGGCAATACGCCTGCGAATGCGCCCAATGCGCCCAATACGCCGGGTAACGCGCCGGGCGTGATGCAGCCGCCGCCGGAGGTAACGCCGCCCAGTGATGACAGCAGTATCACGCCGCCGGATGGTTCAATGAATCTATTGAATCCCAAAGCGTCAAACGGCGCGCCCGCGCCGAATTTATTGGATCCATCCAAATCCGCTGCAACGCCTGCGCCGCCGCCTGTGCCGCCCGTCAGCCCGCAGGCCAATCACTAAAATTGTTCAATTAATTCTTATCCACAATCGTCACATGAACGCTTGTTCACGTGTTCGCGTGCGCCTCTTGCGATAGAATAAGAATATGCGCATCATGCGCCGGTTCTTTCCACAACCCCAAGGAGACTGACATGAAGAAATTATTGCTACTCAGCGCCGCGCTGATGCTCGCTGCCGCGCCTGCTTTCGCCGCTGTGCCCAGCACGCCGAAACAAACGAATGCGCACATTGTGCAGGCGGCCCAAAAAGCAAATGTGAAAAAGCATGTGAAAAAACACAGCAAGAAAAAAGGCAAACATGCGAAGAGCAAAAAATCCACCGCAGTTAGCAAACCAGCGCCGGACGCAGGCAGCACCGCCGCGGGTGAGAGTTTGCCGCCGGTAACGGATAATTCCGCCGGACCGCAGTAAGGAAGTAGGAACTAGGAGTTGTAGGATTTTAGGAGCTTATATGGTTATATCCTAATTCCTATAACTCCTAAAACCTTGGTTTCTAATCCATGCATTCGAATAGCAGTCTGAAACTCCCCTACCGCCTTGGCACCGGCATTGTCGTCTTTAACGCGGCGGGCAAGGTTTTGATGGGTGAACGCCGCGATTTCCCGGGCGCTTGGCAGTTCCCGCAGGGCGGGATTGATGAAGGCGAAGATATCTGGGCCGCCGCCCAGCGCGAATTATACGAAGAGGTCGGTATCGCGGCGGATAAGATTTCGCTGCTCGCCGAAACGTCCGATTGGCTGAGTTATGATTTCCCGCCCGATATCAAAGGCCATCCGGTTTACAAACATATCGGACAAAAGCAAAAATGGTTCGCCGTGCGTTTCACTGGCACCGATGCGGATATCAACCTCGACGCACATCACGCCCCGGAATTCGCGCGCACAGAATGGATGAACCTGCGCGACGCGCCGGATTTGATTGTGGCATTTAAAAAAGAATTATATTTGAAATTGGCGCAGGAGTTTGCGGATTTTTCGGCTTAACGCGGTTCATGGTGCGCGTGTTTCTTTTGCTGAATGCCATCCGACAGCCATTCGTATTTAACTGCCAGCGCGCCGGTTAAAATCATACCCGCGATTTGCAGCCCCGGCAAAACCTGCGCCAGCGCAATGATCGTGGGAATAATGCTCAGGCCGTTGACCACCGCGCCTTGCTTGGTCGGGTCGTTTTTAAAATTATGCGTCTCCACAAATATCCGGCGCCCCCAATGACGCGCGCGGGAAATGCCCGCCTCCGGCTGTTGTACCGGCAATTGTGGCCCTTCGGTTTTATTCTCAAGCCGCGCGGCACAGGCAAAGCCGATATTGGCAATCAGCAAGGGCACGGCAAAGCCCGGCTTTTCAAGCAGCTCCGGCACGGCCAGGATGCCGTCCGCCATATAGGCGGTCATGCCCAGCCAATTGCTGGTTTTAATCAGAGGCTCTTCATATTTTTCGTGGCAAAAATAGGTGGATAGGCCCGCCGTTTCGCTCAGCACGAAAAACGCCATGGAGGCCGTCAGCAAAACTTTGGCGCGCGGGTCCGCATTGCCGGAATGGATCATCGCGCCGCAACCCCAGCCTTCAAACATCGCCATGGCGAGATACCAGGCTTTGGACGCGGCATAGCGCTTGTATTCGCGCGTTTCGTGATTGTGATGTTCGGGCGCCGTCCGTTCCAGCGTTATGTCAGAAGTATGGGCGTTAATGGCCATATCGCCACTTCATATAAATTCCGGACGATGTCAAAACTTATCGCCGCGCGCTGACGGCCAGTCTGAGCGTGCCTTCATCCAGATACTCAATCGCCCCGCCGACGGGGATGCCGACGGCCAGGCGGGTGATGGCGATGTCGGGCGCGGCGGCGGTGATTTGCTGCTGCACGATGTGCGCGGTCGTCTGGCCGTCCACCGTGGGCGGCAGGGCGAGGATAACCTCGCGCGCAGCAGGCAGGCGGACGAGCAGTTCCGCAACGCGCAGGTCATCGGGCGCGACGCCGTTCAGGGCGGAAATCACGCCGCCCAGAACGTGATATTGCCCGCGGTGCGCGCCCGTGCGCTCAAAGGCCCACAGGTCGTTGATATCCGCCACAACGCAAATCGTGCCGTCCGCCGCGCGGTTGGGATCGGCGCAAATCGCGCAGGGATTTTGGCTGTCGAGATTGCCGCAAATCGCGCAGACCGAAATCGTCTCCCGCGCGCGCTGAAGCGCCGTCATAAAGGGCGCCAAATGCTTGTCCGGCGCGCGCAACAAATGCAGCGCAATCCGCCGCGCCCCGCGTGCGCCGATGCCGGGGAGTTTCGCGATGGCTTTGATCAGGTTTTCCAGTTCAGGGGAGTGCATGGTGGAATCTATACGTAATGGATTTTCGCTAAAGTGCAAAGCGTTGCGGATTACTAAATTTAAACCGGTTCCAATTGACGATTGGAAACACGTTTGGTGCCAATCAGATTGGAATGTCCAGGCTGTGGAGCGGCTCGGCGCCGTTGTAATTTAACGTCGACCAAACTCCGATTTGTAGTCATGTCGCTATTTAGCTTATCCAGATGTTCGGTTACTTTTTCCCAATCATCTGACCAATAGGGACGTTTACCGCCACGGGCCTGTTTCAAGCGATAACGAAGCGCGGGATCCGTCATATTGTTCTCTTGTGTGCAGGATCGCCCTAGGTTAAAGCCGCCGTTGCAGGAAAACAGCATTTTTGCCAGTTCTCCGAGACTGGCACTTTCTGTTAACCCGGGCGGAATCGGTTGTTTACGGAGTTCCAAATAGCACAGCATTGCTCTTGCCATTTCCGGCAAAGGGCGCGTGCTGTTCAACTGATAATGACAGGATCCGTATTGCGCCTCAATCTCTTGCAGCTTTTTTGCGTTTATTGTCTGTAAACTGGCCAGCTGCATAAGATCGGATCCCAATTTCTCCTCAACACGCACTAATTTATAAATTTTAACCATTCGTTTCAGGCTTTCGCGCCCCGATTCCTGTGAAATTTGTTTACGTTCTTCTTCCGTCCATTGACTGTGCTGCAGAACCATAACAATCAACGAAGGAATAGGATAATCCAAATCAAAGAAGTTAGGCGGACAATTATTCCAAGCCTGTGAAATTATACGGGCGTCGGGCGGCTGAGAATCTCTGCGATTAAAATTATCCCAAGCTTGCGATAATTTTTTTGCCTCGATTGCGCTCAGGCCACCTTCGTTTTTCCCCAGGCGGCACAATCGTGCGGCGGTTTCCGCATATCCGCCCCAATATTTGGTTATAATTGCTAATTGTTGGCGCAAGGATATCTGTTGGAGAGCTTCTTGCGGATTTTTACCCCAAATGAATTCCGCCTGAGGATGTGAAACGATCACGGCAGCGAGTTCGGCGGTGCCAGGCATATCAGGGAGATCAGGTTTGAGTTTTACTCGAAAGACTTTAGTTTCGGCTTCGTCTGCGATAGATGACTTTCCAATAGAAAGTAGCTTTTGATGTAAATCGAGCGGCAAACCTAGCAAAACAAATTCGTTGCCTGACGGGGTTAGGCTAGCATGGATAACTTGAAGGGTATCAGCTGGGAAGTTGGCATTTCCTATAGCTTCTGCCAGGTGAGCATTAAAAGGAATAGTATCCATTTTGCAATTCTTAGGAGGTTAAATTCTATGGAGTTGATTTTATCAGAAATAGCCGGATAAAAGCAAATAAAACTGTGACCCATCCGCATCACTCGCACCAAAATCCGCCCCAAACCCCACGTAACAAAACTTTAACCCAGATTTTTCTTGCGCAAGTAAAAAAATGATGTCATATTCACCCCTTCGGCATCGCTGTGGTGGTGCCGGGTCATCTACTAATTTGAAGGGGGGAGCCATGAAAGCTCAAGCTACTCTCTTCCAATTGGGGACTGACTTGCAGGAAGCGCCGACCCTTAATGCTAAAGCGCCACAGTCAAGACAAGCCCAAACGGAAGGTTTTGATAACTCGGAGGTCGGCCTAAACCAGGCTTACAGTACCGACAATGTTGTTCAGGGGCCGTGGACATCCTCGGACCATGACAACGATCATTTCATCACGGCCATCAATGATGCCGGGGTGGAGGTCAAATGCGCAGGCAAACACATGATCATCGATCTGTTTGGCGCGCGCAACCTCGATAAACTGGATCTGATGGAAGCCGCGATGCGCAAATGCGTCGAGGTTTGCGGCGCGACGCTGCTGCATATCCATCTGCACCATTTCCAACCCAACGGCGGCATTTCCGGCGTGGCGGTTTTGGCGGAAAGTCATATCTCCGTTCATACCTGGCCAGAGCGCGACTATGCGGCATTCGACGTCTTCATGTGCGGGAATTCCAAACCCGAACTGGCCGTCGGCATCCTGGCCGAAGCCTTCAGCGCGACAGAGGTCAAATCCGACCGCCTGCTGCGCGGAGAGACGGCGGAATAACCAATTTTTTCAAATTCTTAAAAGGCCCTGCGGGGCCTTTTATTTTTTCGGCGTATAAAATTTATCATAAATTTTAAGCGGTCTTTTTTGCGGTTAATTTAAAGATGTGGTAAACTATTCCATATCGATAGAGGATTATAAATGAAAGTTACTTCATTACCGATTGATGAATTATTTGGACTGGCGGAACGTTGCCAAAGCAAACTTGAACGTGACAAGCAAGTCAGCAAACTTGAGGTCATGGCAATGCAACGCGTCGCCTGGGTCGAGGCGACAGAGCAGGCCATTACGCAATATCTTGAAGCGGTCAATGAAACCCGGCCGCCGGAACAGCGCATCGATCTGGCCGCAAATCCGGTGCATGTCACGATGATTGACGATCACGCCTTGGCCGCGCGCGAAAAACAATGGGTGCCGCATCTGGGCGGCCTTACGGAAGGCGATGATTATTTCAATTGGGACGAAGTAACGCGGATTCCCTATTATCAGCAAAGCATGGACATGCAGCGTTTTGAAATGGCGGTATATCTGGGCGATAATCTGATGACCCTCGCGATCGGTGAAAAAGGAGACGACCACGTCGCCAGTGATTTTATCGAACGCGGACGTACGCCGGCTGCGGCGGCATTAAAAGGGCACGCTTATAATATCCGTCAAGTTGCGCTGGAATTGTGGGCTCAGACAGTGGGCGTCAATCAGGTCTGTGTTTTTGACCCCAGCCCGCACACCAAAGCCAAATGTGAAGCCGAAGGATATGTCTATCGAGATACCATAAAGGAACTCGGCGAAAAAACAGGTCCGGCATTCTATCCCTATATGTCTAAGTCTATGGACGGCGCAAACGCCCAGGATTTCCCATTGATCTTGTCACCCATCGATCTTTCCAACCTTGGAGAAGCCTATGACCCGAAACAACACTTCAGCACCACAGGACACATCCCGGCAGCCGTCACGCGAGCAGCTCAACGAGAAGTTAAAAGCCGTTACGGCGGCTATCCTGAAGCCATTCCTGTCTAAATCAGCCATGGCTGAGGCGGAAAAGGATGAGCGCTGCGCCGAGGGTAGCAAGCAGCGCTATGAGCGAATAAAAAAACATCGATCGTAACATTCTGCGGCGGCGTTCAAGCTTAAAAAATTCTTGTAATCCCAGGCTAAAAGCCCTATATCACCCCTTCAATTCTACCAAGGGGCAGGACATGGCAAACGCGGTAATGGGCAGCAAAAATAAAATGTGGGGGCAGCATTTGGTGCTGGACCTGTCGGGTTGCCCGAAAGAGAAAATTTCGGACGGCGAAAACATTCTCGCCTGGGGGCGCGAGCTGGTGAAGGCGATTGATATGGTCGCTTACGGCAAGCCGCAATTGGAACATTTTGCCACGCATAAAACGGAAACCGCGGGTTATACGTTTGTCCAGCTGATCGAAACTTCCAACATCTGCGCGCATTTCGCGGAGAATTTAGGCGAAGTTTATATCGATATTTTCTCCTGCCGTGATTTTGACGAGCAAAAGGCGCTGGAAGTCACCAAGCAGTTTTTCCAACCCGAAATCGCGCGGATCAAGAATTTCAACCGCGGCGAAACGTTCCAGGAAAACCTCTACGGCAGCCGCAACTATCAGGGTTTCGCGGTCGATGACGTGCTGTTCGAAGGCCAAAGCGATTATCAAAAAGTTTCCATTCTGCAGAACAAGGAACTCGGCCGTGTCCTGACGCTCGATAACATTATCCAAACGACGCAGAACGATGAATTCACCTATCACGAAATGATCGCGCATGTGCCGATCATGTCTTTGCCCCACGCGCCGGAACATGTGCTGATCGTGGGCGGCGGCGATGGCGGCTGTCTGCGCGAGGCGCTCAAATACCCCACGCTGAAACGCGCCGACATGGTGGAAATCGACCAGATGGTGGTGGACCAGTGCGTCAAACATATGCCGACGCTCAACAACGCCGGCGCGATTTACAAAGATTCGCGCGCGAATTTGCTGATCCAGGATGCCTTCAAATTCATGAAGGACACGACGGAAAAATACGACGCGATCATCGTCGATTCCACCGATCCATTCGGCGCGGCGGAGGCTTTGTTCGGTCTGGAATTTTACCAGATGTGTCAGCGCGCGCTGAAACCCGGCGGCACGATTTCGACGCAAAACGGCGTGCCGTTTTTCCAGGCGGCGGAACTGGCGCAGACTTCGGCATTCTGGCGGCAGCTTGGTTTGCTGGGGCAATGTTATCTGGCAACCGTGCCGACTTATTACGGCGGTTCGATGGCGCTGGGCTTTGGCGTGAACGCGAAGGAATTCAAATTGCCGACGCTGGAACAGCTAGAGGCGCGCATGCAGGAATACAAACTCGACATGCGCCACTATACGCCGCAATTGCATTTGGCCGCTTTCGCCTTGCCGAAATGGGTTCAGGAAATCATGGCGGGCAATGCGAATGCCATTCGCAAGGCGGCTTAAAAGATTTGTCTGAGCAAGAGGGCGTGTGATGACACAAACGGCTGGAAAACTGGAAACAGCAAAGCCGGAAGTTTATGGCGGCGGTTTGCATCCCCAGGTGCATGATCTGGGTGAATTGCGCCTGTACCAAAGCCGCGTGCTGGCTGAAGAACAAACGCCGTTCCAAAAACTGACGGTCTTTGAAAACCCGATTTTGGGTCGCGTGCTGGGCTCTGACGGGATTTCGCAAACGTCGGAAGGCGATGAGGCCACTTATCATGAAATGATGGCGCATATTCCCATGTTTGCGCATGGCCATGTGAAATCGGTTTTAATCATCGGTGGCGGCGACGGCGGCATTCTGCGCTGCGTACTCGATCACAAAGGCGTGACACGCGCCGTACTGGCGGAAATTGACGCGGCGGTGCCGCGCCTGGTGAAACAATATATTCCGGCGATCTGCGGCGGCGCCTTTGACGATCCGCGCGCGGAAATCAAAATCGGCGACGGCTTTGATTTTGTCCGCAATACGCATGAAACATTTGATGTCATCATTGTGGATTCAACCGATGCTTATGGCCCCGGCCGCGTTTTGTTTGAAGATGAATTTTTCCGCCTTGCGAAACAACGCCTGAATCCCGGCGGGATTTTCGTCAATCAAAACGCCACGGATTTCGTGAAGTACGCCGACGAAATGCTGGTCACCACCGTCGCACGCGCGCTGCGCAGGCATTACGCCGATGTATCGTTTTTCCGCTCGGCCATTCCGCTTTATTGGGGTGGTGATACGTTTTTCGGCTGGGCGACGGACGACGCGGCGCTGCGCCGGCAACCCCTTACGGCAATCCAGCAGCGTTATGATGCCAGTGGCATTCAAACCAAATATTATAATCCAGACATGCATGTCGCATCTTTCGCGCTGCCCAATTCCGTGCGCGCGATGATGCAGAAAGCCTAACTTGAAAACCGTCGCCATCATTGGCGCCGGAATTGCAGGCCTGACGGCGGCGCGGGAACTCAGCGGTCAGTACAACGTTCTGATTTTAGAGGCCGTGGGCGAAACAGGCGGGCGTTGCCGCACCATGACGCATAACGGCACGCGGTTGGATTTGGGCGCGGGATTTATCCAGGGTTCAGTTGCCGATAATCCCTTTGCCGCCGTGGCCGCGAAGCATGGCTTGAAATGGGCGCCTTTGGACGCCACGCGCACTGTTTATTACAACGGCAAAAAATTGTCGGATGTCGAACAAAAAATGATTTCAGATTTTATCGTCGCCGCGCCGCGTGAATTACAGCAAGGCCATTATACCGGCGCGGTAAATGAATTTTATACGGCGCGCAAAAACCCGCTGGAGAAAATCGCGCTGCAAATGCTGGCGGGGCCGACGGAAACCGGCTGTGACCTGACGGAATTGTCCGTGCATGACGTGGCGGATCAACATGAAACCGGCGAATTCGCCGTCATCACGGGCGGGTGGGATGAATTTTTGCAAAATTATGCGGCCGGGTTGAATATCGTTTATGATTGCGCAGTTAGTGCAATCAATTTTACAGGCGATCAAATTCAAATCACTACGCCGCAGCAAAATTTCACCGCGGACTATGCGATTGTTACAACCTCCATCGGCATTTTGAACACGGGCGCGATTCAATTCACGCCGCCGCTGCCGCCGGAACAATCTGCCGCGTTGGCGCAACTTCATATGGGCCTATTGGATAAATATTTTTTTCTGCTGGCGCCGCGCGCCCGCGCTGGCAGGACCGGTTTATTGGGAAAAGGGCGAAGCGCGGTTGGAAATCTGGCCGCAAGAAAATCCAGATCTTTGGCTGGTTGTAGCGGGCGGCAATTGGGCGCGGCAATTGGAACAAATGCCGCAGGACGATGCGATTGCGGCGTTATTGGAACATTTGTCTGAACTAAATCCCGCTTGTCAGCGCGACAATATCGAATGGTATTACCCGGCCGTCTGGCATGCGGATCAGTTTACGCGCGGCGCCTATTCGGCCTTGCGCCCTGGTGCGGCGGCGGATACGCGCAAGCGTGCAGGCCAAGCGGTGGCCGATAAAATCTTTTTCGCGGGTGAGGCGTTTGATATCGAATACGCCACAACCATTACCGCGGCTTTCCTATCCGGCCGCCGCGCGGCACAGGACATTTTATCTATTTCTTCGCCGGATTAAAAACAAACAAACGCGGATCGAAATGATCTCCCGCAGTGGGATTAACGAGCGTGACATTGCTCGTGCGGCCGGTCGGATCCGTTACCGTCCATTGCCGCAGTTGCAGCGGTTGGTCTTCAAATACCAAGGTCAGGCTGCCTGCGTTCGGATCAGCCGATTGCACCAGCGTGACATAAAGCAATCCTGATTGGCGCTGCACGCCGGTAACGATCACGTCATTATCAAAGGTGATATGGTCCTTCAGGATAAAATCCGCCAGCGTCTGGCCGATAGGCGCGTCGGTGGCGTTATGCATTTTCGCGTCCCAGAAATGGATAAAGGCGCCGTCGGCCACAATATAATTATTATTCGGCGGCGCATATTCAAAACGCAGCCGCCCGGGGCGCTGGAGCCAGAACTGGCCGTTAAACACCTGTCCGTCCGAGGTTTGCTGAACAAACTCCGCCCGCACCGGCGGCATAGCGTTCATGTAGCTCTCGATGCGCTGAAGGTCGGATTGGTCTTGCGCAGTCAGGGCCGCCGCATGAGAGGTGAGAGGCAAGAGGCAAGAGGCAAGAAAAGCCAATAAAATGAGCAGTTTTTTCATGCTCCAAACCTAGGCGCGGCGATGAGATTTGGCAAATGACTTTTTAGTCAGATAATGTTTGACAGGGGACAGGTTTTTTATTGTTTATTGTTAGAATATATGGCGACCGCAGTTCTACCTAGAAGTATATTTCCAAACTTAGCGTTAGTCGGGAGCATAATTGCTTTTCGCCGTCGCAGTTTTCGTCGTCGGCCTCCAAAGCCTAAGCAGCGCTCTTATGGTCCTTGGGAGATAGCTGTTCTGGGGGTTAAATCTGATCCAATTCCAGACGCTTGGATGACCCGCGATTACTGGAATGCCATTGGCGTAGACCGCCATCAACGTCAAACTTTTGACCAGACACCTTAGCCTGCCTGGCCATGCCTTGGCCTTCTATGGCATTCCATAATGCGGGCGGCGGAGTTTGACAAATAGAGTTTTTAGGTTATTTCATAAATAATCCCGAGGGACGAAAAAATATGTTGCTTTTGGCGAAAGAAGAGTAATAAAAATATATAGTCTAGTCACAGACAAGGGAGATCTACGCTATGTCAGTACTAACGCCGCGTCAGGCCAATAACCAGCAATCTTCAAAAATCAGAATATCGGGTCCTTGGACCTGGTTAGTTCAAGCGGAACAGCCAACCCCAGATAGCTGGGCTGCCGCGAGAAGAACGTCTGGATTAAAGCCGGCGCCGCAGGGCACCTTATCTAAAGGGCCAAACGGTTAATTACCCCGCCTCGCGCAGGTTAGATTTCGCGTTTGCCTGCGGCATTCGCCGAGTGGGCCGCGTTTTGGTTAATTCTGAATGGCTTCGCGCCAGGGTTTGTTATCGATTAACAGATCAACCGGGCGAACTTCATGCGCAATGATTTGATAGGCTATTTTACATTGCTTGGCGCGGTCGCGCAAAGCTTGCTCTAGCGCTAAACTGTTCTTTTCCGGAATATAAAACCTGCCGTTCGCAGGCAAATAGGGCAGATGGGGTTTTTGGCTGGCGGCATTATCCCAGTCATAGCGGAAATTCAAATAATGGCCCATCAATGCATCGCGCGGATCATAACCTGTAATCACCACTTGCTGTACGGGGATCTGCAATTTCTGATCGGCAAGAAAAATGGCTTGACCGCTAATCGCCAACACGGGCAGCAGAATGAAAAGCATAGCAATGCTGCGCTGGATGGATGGCTTCATGTCTGGCTCCAGTTACGCAATTTCAACCGGATGCGGTTAGAAGCATAAATAAAACAAAGCAAAATTACGCCCGCGGCAATTAATCCGACGCCGGTTTGCAGCATAGTGCCGAACAGTTCCCAAAAAGCGACATAAATCCGAATGGCGATCAGGACGACGCAAAGATCGACTAATTTAACTTCGTTTTCGCGCTTGCCGTAATAACCAACCCCTAGCCACAAAGCCGTAAATAACAAAGCCGAGAAAACGGTGTTGGCGAAAGGCAGAATACCGGGCAGTAAAATAATCCCGCCTGCAAACAACAAAAGTTGAAATCTGGTTTTTTGTTCCGGCAAGATAAACCGGGGATGAATGAATCCGATAATCAAAATCGCCAGCATCAGCGCATAGGGCAGCGTCCGCATGACCATATCGGATTCCGGCACGTACCAGCGCGTAAAGCTGGCCATGGTGCTGGCCGCCAGAATTGCAAAGACCGTGGCAAGCATGATAAAAATCCGGCCAAGCAAAAGTTTCACATGATGCCGTTGTAATTCGGATCCAGCGCAAAAGAATAAGACCGGAATAAAAACAGCATAGGCATAGTTAAGCCAGTTCAATTCATGCTGATAAATAAGCCGAATGAAATGATCAATTTCATAAAAAACATAAAAGCCAAGCAATGCCGCAAAAGGCGTTAAAATGTATTTGCTGCGCGCGAACCAGGCGATCATTGGCGCGGTGATCCAGAACCACACGCGCAGCAGCTCCTCAGCCGTGCCGGATAATTGAAAGATCTGGCCGTTCAAAGCCATGAAGGTCAAAACCAAAACCCACAAAAAGAAGATGCCGATTTCAAGCGGCACATCAACCATATCGGGTGCGATATTCCTGCTGATACGATCATAACGGTTAATCAGCCACAGCGCCAAACCAAGATTAATAACGGCATGCAGGCCCAGTTTAATTTGCCAGGAAATAGCGTCCCAGTTGGATGCGACGATCAGGGCGAAACCAACGCCAATCGCCAAGACGGCCAGAAAGATAAGGCCATAACGCCAGCCGGTTTTCGCATGGCCGGATTCATAACTTTGGATTGCTTCAACCTGGGAGGAGGTGATAATCCCAGCGTTGCACCAGTGGGTTAACTTTTGCTGTAAGCCCAAATGAGTCTCCTGGGCGCAATCATACCATCGTCCATGGGGGCCAGCAATTCATCAGCTTGCCTGGCGCAGGAAGATTTCCCGTTTCCCCGTCGCGTTCGCGGCGCTGACCATGCCTTGGCGTTCCATCGCCTCCATAATGCGGGCGGCGCGGTTGTAGCCGATTTGCAGATGGCGCTGGATGAAGGAGGTTGAGGCTTTACCCTCGCGCGCGATGATGGCGACGGCCTTGTCGAACATGGGGTCTAGGGCTTCGCTCTCGCCGCCTTCTTCGCCTTCACCTTCTTCTTCGGGATCTTCGGTGACAGCTTCGATATATTCCGGCGCGCCTTGGGATTTCAAAAAGTCGACGATTTTTTCAACTTCGGAATCTTTCACGAATGGCCCGTGCACGCGCGTCACACGCCCGCCCGCAGCCATATACAGCATATCACCCTGGCCGAGTAATTGTTCCGCGCCGCCTTCGCCCAGAATGGTGCGGCTGTCGATTTTGCTGGTCACCTGGAATGAAATACGCGTGGGGAAGTTGGCCTTGATGGTTCCCGTGATCACATCCACCGATGGGCGCTGGGTTGCCATAATCAAATGAATGCCCGCCGCGCGCGCCATTTGCGCGAGACGCTGAATGGCGGCTTCGATTTCTTTTCCGGCTACCAGCATCAGGTCCGCGAATTCGTCCACGACGACAACAATGTGCGGGAGGTCGACAAGGTCGAGCGGTTGTTCCTCAAACACGGGTTTGCCCGTGTCGGGATCGAAACCGGTTTGCACTTTGCGTGACAGCGTTTCGCCGGTTTTACGCGCTTCGGCGATGCGCTGGTTATAACCTTCTAGGTTGCGCACGCCGAGTTTCGACATGGCGCGGTAGCGGTCTTCCATTTCGCGCACGGTCCATTTCAATGCGACGATGGCTTTTTTCGGCTCCGTCACAACCGGCGTCAGCAAATGCGGAATTTCATCATAGATCGACAGTTCCAGCATTTTCGGGTCGATCATAATCAGGCGGCATTGCTCGGGCGTCATGCAATATAACAGCGATAAAATCATCGCGTTGACGGCCACGGATTTCCCCGAACCCGTCGTTCCCGCCACCAGTAAATGCGGCATTTTCGCCAGGTCCGCAATGATCGGCCCGCCGCCGATATCCTTACCCAGCACCAGCGGCAGCTTCAGCACATGATTTTGATATGGATCGGTTTCAAGGAGTTCGCGCAGCCAAACCGTTTCACGGCTCGCATTGGGTAATTCAATCCCGATGACATTGCGTCCGGGCACGACCGCCACGCGCGCGGCGGTGGCCGACATGGAACGCGCGATATCATCGGCCAGTGAAATCACGCGCGATGATTTAATGCCCGGCGCGGGCTGGAGTTCATATAATGTAACGACAGGGCCCGGATGCACCTCGGTAATCTCGCCGTTGATGCCGAATTCTTCCAGGACGTTCATCAGCATTTCGGCGTTGCGGGCCAGGGCTTCTTTGCTGATCTTCGTGCCTTTGCTTTCGGGCGCGTCGGTTAATAATTCCAGCGGCGGCAGTTCAAAGGTTTCCTCGCCCACCTCCGGCAACTCGCGCTGTTTGCGGGCCCTGTCATTTTTCGGGGCTTTTTTCACGGCTTTAGGTTTGGGGGTGTTTACCTTGGCGGCGCGGCGGCGGGGTTGTTCTTCTTCGTCCTCTTCCGCTTCGTCGGTTTCTTCTTCTAATTCTTCCTCTTGCTCTTCCGCGTCTTCAACGTGCGTGCGCAGTTTCGGCGCGCTATGCGCAAAGACGGCGATGATCGCTGAAATGTGATCAAGCAAACCGCGCCATAACCTCCACGGCGCGATCGCAAAAACCGCCATGCACAATCCGGTCGTGATTAAATGCATAAAGGTCAAAACCGGAATTTTCCATGCCAGCGCATCCGGCAGAGCGGCATATAACATCGCGCCCATCACGCCGCCCGCGGGAATGCCTATCGGCGCGCGGCCCCACAGCATCAGGGGCCAGGAACCGAACGACATCGCCCCCGTGATCAAGGCGAGCACCAGCGCGGGCAATTTCAACTGCCACCACGGCAACTGCCCCCAGCGCGTCATGCGCCAGCCCCAATTGAGCAGCGCGAGCGGCAGCAACAGCGCCGTCAGGCCCAGGGTTTGCCAGAATAAATCCGCCATCGCCGCGCCCCCGCCGC
>Ga0206950_1008_pt2 | contig 50020 bp, 41 predicted proteins | sample Alteio_BWOrgHeat_41_FD_152954 | JGI IMG/M metagenome (GOLD analysis project Ga0206950, IMG submission 152954) | Enriched cells from forest soil in Barre Woods Harvard Forest LTER site, Petersham, Massachusetts, United States -... | ecosystem: Environmental > Terrestrial > Soil > Temperate forest >... | reverse complement strand
ATTACCGCTGCACTGGAAGCGCGCAAAAGCGAATTACAAAACCACTTTTATTCCGGTGCGGGCATTCGCGCCGCCGCAGACGATGTTCAATTCTTTTTGGCCATCCCAAACTTTGCAAACCTTCAGGCGGTCGGCGTTGGGATGTTGCACGGCTTCGCGCACTTCGGCGACGACGAAACCACGTAGCTTTTCTGCCGGATCGGAAACGCTTTCCACTTCCAATCCCACGCGCGTCAGTGTTTGCGCGATTTCATCAACGCTTGCATTTGTATCGAGATGGCGTTTCAGCCATGACAGCGTGAATTTCATGCCGCCATCTCCATATCCACGTGCATCACGCCGTCTTCGTCATATTCATCGGTACAAGATTGAAAGCCATAGGATTGATAAAAGGGCGCGAGATACGTTTGCGCCTGCACCATTAATTTGCTGCGGGGATACAGCCGCCGCGCTTCGGCCAACGCGAAATCCATCAATTGCCGCCCGTAATTCTTGCCGCGATGCGCGGCGCCGACGGCAATGCGTCCAATGGAGCATTGCGGATATTTGCCGCCAGGCGGCAGAATGCGCGCATAGGCGATTAATGCATCGCCCTGCATCATCAATAAATGCTGCGCGGATTGATCATGGTTATCCGCATCCTGATAGGCGCATTTTTGTTCCACGACGAAAACCGCGCTGCGCAAGCGCAGGGCCGCATATAATTCCTTGGCGGAAAGGTCATGAAATGCTTTGCTGATGATGTTCATGCCCCCACCGCTGTGTTGGGGATTTCAAATGCGCCGAAACCGTAATGTTTCAGCCAGCGCGCGTCGCCTTCGAAGAAAGTGCGCAGATCGGGGATGCCGTATTTCAGCATGGCGAGGCGTTCGACGCCCATGCCAAATGCGAAACCTTGGTATTCATTTGGGTCGATGCCGCAGGCCGTGAGGACGTTCGGATGCACCATGCCGCAGCCGAGGATTTCCAGCCAGTCGCCGTAATTGCCGATTTTGAGTTCTCCGCCGCGGCGCAGGCAACCAAGGCTCAACAAACGGAAAAAACGATGGGCGCAAACGGATCGGCAAATCATCCACACCGAAAAAAGGCGCGCAGGAAATCCTGGAGGCAACCTTTCAGGTGGCCCATGTGGATATTTTTATCAACAATCAAGCCTTCGCATTGATGGAACATGGGCGTATGCGTCATATCGTAATCGCTGCGATAGGTGCGGCCGGCGGCAATAATGCGTAGCGGCGGTTTTTGTTTCATCATCGTGCGGACTTGCACGGTGGAGGTATGCGTGCGGAGAAGCATCTTTTTGCCGTCCGCATCCGGCAAATAAAACGTATCATGCATTTCCCGCGCGGGGTGGTCGTCGGGGAAATTCAGGGCGCTGAAATTATGGAAATCATCGTCGATATTCGGCCCGTCCGCCAGCGTGAAACCCATTTGGGCAAAAATCTGGATGATTTCCTCAATCGTTTGCGAAATCGGATGAACGCGGCCATCGTTAATCGGACGCGGCGGCAGCGTGACATCCGTTTGTTCGCTGGCCAGGCGCGCGGATAATTCGGATTTTTGTAATTCGCTTTTGCGCGCTTCCAGTGCAGCGGTAATTTGGTCTTTTAATTCGTTAATCGCGGCGCCCGCAGCCTTGCGCGTATCGGCATCCATGGCGCCCAAAGACTTTAGTTGCTCTGTAATCACGCCTTTTTTACCGAGCGCATGCACGCGCACCGCTTCCAGCGCCGCGACATCTGCGGCGGCGGCGATTTGCGCGCTTAATTCATTTTGTAACTGCTGCAAATTCATCAAGGGCCGTAAGTATTGTTGCTGCGGGGTTGTTGGCGAGTGACAGGCGTCTTAACCGCAACAGGCTGATATTGCACTGTCGGCGCTGGCGCGGTCGGCGCAGGTTGTTGCACCATAACGGGCTGAACAACCGTTTGTGGGATCATAGGTACAGCCGTAGGCGCGGGTTGTAATTGAACAGTCGTTTTCACGGTCGGCGGGGCGACAGGACAAAATTGATTGCTATAGGCCACCATTAAATCACGTAGCGGCATGGCGCGCCAACCGGGGCTTTCAGCTAATTGTAAAAATATGGCGACGAGCTTTTCGTTGCCGGGCTCAGCCGCACAAGACCCCATTTGCGGCACCAGGGAACGGATATGAAACTCACTATCCAGATAACCGCGCAAGTAACCGACACAAGATGTCGCATTGCTTTGGATCTGGCTGACCTGCGCGACGGGCATGACTTTCAGCCCCGTCACCATGGCGCGCGCATCCTGGCACCAGCCCACCAGCGTGGGCGCGGTCAGCTCCTCGGCATGCGCGGCGGTGATGCCAAGCAGCAAGGCGACAACGAAAGCGAAAGGAATACGCATCGGCTATGTATGCCAGATCATGGGGAATGTCTGCAAGACTCTAATAAGAGCTAGCCTTAGCACGGCATTCAAAAACGGTCCGTTCTAGACGCATGCAGCCTCTAAAATAGTAATTTTTTGGGTATCGCAATTAATTTCCATTTGGACGCCATAGGGAATTGTGAACATCGGTTCCGTATGACCGAAATCCATTTGCGCAATAATCGGAATTTCGGTCAGGCCGAATTCTTCTTTTATAACACTTTGAATAGCGGCGTCATATTGACGCAAGTCTGCAACGTTTCCGCCTGGACGGCCAATTAAAATGCCATTCAGGTCGGTCAAAACACCTTGCACGCCCAGATTCCGCAAAATGCGTTTAATATCATCAACAGGAGGAGCGTCTTCGGACGTTTCCAGGAACAGGATTGCCCCCTTAAATGCTGGTTTGTCCGGCCATAATGCTGTCCCCAATAGCATTGGAAAAACATCGACGCAGCCGCCGATTAAAGGGCCGCATTTGATGCCAGCGCCCTGTAAAAAAGCACGGCCCAAGGGGCTTTCCATTTTACGTTTGCGCGTTTGATTTGATGGGTCTTCCCATTCTAAATGCTCAACCGTCCATTCATCAGCTTCGTCAATTTCACCGATGATCTGATTGGAAAATACTGTTTTAAAAACCGATGCTTTGGTATAGGGCTGCACACCGCAATTTTCGCCAAATCCCGCCATAATGGACGGCCCGTAAAAGCTGCCTAAACCGGCTTTTAAACAGGCGAAATGCAGAACGGTTGTATCTGAATAACCCATAAAGCATTTCGGATTATTCCGGATGATTTCAAAATCCAAATACGGCAATAAACGGATTGAATCATCCCCGCCTATGCTGGCGATAATGCCATTGATAGACGGATCTGCGAAAGCTGCCATTAAATCTTCCGCTCGCGCTTTTGGATTGGCATGAACCCATTCAGGCGATTTCAGCGCATGCGGCATTTCAACCACACGCACATTGAATTCTTCAATCAATTGCCGTTTACCGGCGTTATACCGATATGGAAACTTGCCAGGCCCGCCCCAGGACGGCGACACAACAGCAATTGTATCGCCCGGATTCAGTTTGCGTGGCTTAATGAGATTCATCGGGCAGGTTTTATTGGAATGGCATTATCCAAAAGCTGGAATCCAGAAAATACAACTGGACCCAGCCTTCGTTAAGACAATCGCGGTTACGCCGCCACCTGTTTTACCAGGGCTTCAAACGCCGCCGCATCATGGATGGCCATGTCGGACAGGACCTTGCGGTCCAGTGTGATGCCAGCTTTGATCAGCAGGCCCATGAATTTGGAATAGGTCAGGCCGTGCTGGCGGACGCCCGCGTTGATGCGCTGAATCCACAGACCGCGGAAATCGCGTTTTTTGTTGCGGCGGTCGCGGTAGGCGTACTGGCCCGCTTTTTCCACCGCCTGGCGGCCGGTGCGGATGGTGTTTTTGCGGCGGCCGTAATAGCCCTTTGCCGCTTTCAGCAGTTTATTCTTTTTGCGCGCGCCGGCGACTTTGGGCAATGAACGTGTCATGGTTTATGCGCCCTTTCCGCTGTAAGGCATCCAGCCCTTGATGATTTTTGCATCGCTTTCATTGATCACGGCGGTGCCGCGGGCTTTGCGTTTCATTTGTTTGGGCTTGCTGATCAGGCGGTGGCGGGCGTGGGCTTGTTTAAACACCACCTTGCCGGTCGCTGTCAGTTTAAAGCGCTTTTTCGCGCCCGATTTGGTCTTCATCTTGGGCATTTCAGTCTCCGTTTGCACGTGAAAGTTGTCTGAGGTGGATAGGCATGCCCTGCCCTGCCACCAAGGAAGGCGGTTTATAGCGGACCCGCAGGGCGGAATGCAAGGGAAAACTTAAACTTTTTGCGCCTAGGGTCAAAATATCTGATTTTATTATATTTGGCCGCATCGGGAGAAACATTCTTGCAGACTGGATTATAAGAAAAAATTAAAATCTTGATTTATCAATGAAAAATGGTCTACTGGAGCCTAGAAAATTGAATAAAACTGGGAATAACAAGCTTTATGGCAGTTCTAGACAGAATAAAAGGCGGCCTCGCCATATTGGAACCCGACGAAAAAACCGTACCGGAACCCAAGGCCGCAGAAGCGCGCAATGACGGTGAATTCGTTAATTTAGTGGATTTTGCAACAGCCGTGAAGCAATCGCTGATCGAAGCGACCCGGAATGGTTACCTTTCCTCCAGCCATAACGGCGAAACGCAAACAAGCGGGGCTCCGCAATCCGGTGAGGCAAAAACAACACCGTCACAACTAAGATTTCAGGAAATTATTCTGTGGAAAATTTTTACCAATGCCAGAATTTCGCCTGAATCGGATGTCATTTACGTTCATCGCACGGATTCAATCCCCTATCCGCAAAGACTGAATATTATAACGCGCATAGAGTATGAAAAAAACATTGAAAATGCGCTGCGTAATAAAACTACAAAATCGCTTGAAGAACTTGAGGTGATGCAATATGTCCCGCTCAGCGATTTCAGCAAACCTTATGCAGAGAAATTATTGTCGCAAATTTTCGCGCGGGACATTTGGCGAATTGGCGGCGGCAATCAAAATCTGATGCTCCACGCGCCGATTAGACAAGCATTGTCTGCTTAGTTCTATATACTATATCTGTGTTTGTTTTTGTTGTCAAGGATTATTTTCCTGTTTATGAAATTTTCCGGGCGGCGGCTTGCGACAACCAATTTCGCTTAACTCATTGATTTTATTACATTCATGTCAGGGATATTCAGGGATTTTCAGGGACTGTCCGGGACGATGCAGGAAAATTATCCTGTTTTGCGCCGCGCGCAATGCTTTATGGTGACCGGGATGATCCGCCACTTACCCCCCTCTTCTGCCTATATTGTCACCGGAACCGATACGGATGTGGGAAAAACCACCGTGGCGGCGGCGTTATTGCGGGCCAGCCAGGGACGTTATTGGAAACCCGTGCAATCAGGCCTGGATCCGGCCACGGGCCGGACGGATACGCAAACCATGCGCGCCGTGACGGGTTTGGGCGATGCGCATTTTTTGCCGGAAACCTATTACCTGACTGAGCCACTTTCACCCCACCGCGCGGCGGAGCTGGATGGCATCGTTATTGAACCGGAAAAAATCTTGGCGGATTATCAAAAATATGTTGTCGCCGATCCTACTCCGCTTTTGATCGAAACACCTGGCGGTCTGCTGGTGCCTTTGACGCGTCAGTTATTATTCGTTGATTTCATGGCGCAAATGCAGACCGTCGCGCCCGCCCCGCTGATTTTGGTCGCACGGACGGGTTTAGGGACAATTAATCACACCTTATTATCTATTGAAGCGGTCCGCGCGCGTAACCTACCGCTGGCCGGTATTATCTTTTCCGGCCTGGAAAACCCAGACAATATCCAAACCATTTTGGATTTCAGCGGTGCGGAGTGTTTGGGCCATCTGGCCTGGCAAAAATAAAGAAATGATAAATTACAACGAATTCATTTCGCACAGCATTGCCAATATGATAAGCTAGCTTATAATACCTAAGCTGATAATAACATGACTGACGAACCCGACGAAACCCGCCAGATGGGATTTTTAATCCACGACGTCGCGCGCCTGCTGCGCCGCGAGTTCGACCGGCGCGGCAAAAGAACCGACGCGACGCGCGCGCAATACGTGGCGCTTGCGCGTATAAGGAATCAAGAAGGTCTGTCGCAGACTGAACTCGCGGCCCTGATGGATATCCGCCCGATTACCCTGACGCGCATTATTGACCGCCTGGTGGAAAAAAGCTGGGTGGAGCGACGCGCCCACCCCACCGACCGGCGCATGTGGTTATTGTATCTGACGCCCAAAGCGCGGCCGCATACCGACAAAATGCGCGAGGTCGCGCGCGACGTGCGTAAAAAGGCTTTTAACGGCATCCCTTCACAGGATTTGCAAAAGTTGCGATGGATGCTGGAGAAGGTAAAAGACAACCTGGCACAGGAAGAACGCTAATGGCCGACGATCAAGAACCGCAAGATCCAAATCACTATGACATGACGGATCAATATCCGGATGCCTATCCGCAAGCGCGAGGATATAAAACGCATCGGCGTTCAACCTTAAAAAATTCTGGGCGCACGCCGGTGATTTTTATTTTGATTTTAATTCTGGCGGGCGTGGCGGGCTGGTATTTCTGGCCGAAAGAACAAGATAAAAACCGCAAACAACCGCCCGCCGTCATTCAAACCGCCGCGGCGGTGCGCCAGGACATGCCGGTTTATCTGGACGGCTTGGGAACCATACAGGCTTACAACACCGTTACCGTTCATACGCAGGTGACGGGCCATCTCGACAAGATTTTGTTTAATGAGGGACAAGATGTGCATGCGGGCGATTTGCTCGCGATCGTCGATCCGCGCCCTTATCAGGCGCAATATGACAGCGCGGTGGCGGCGCGCAACAAAGATACGGCGAATTTGGATAACGCGCGCCGCGATTTGACGCGTTACACCAATTTAGGTTCCGATATCGCGCAACAAATCTTGGATACCCAGCGCGCGACCGTCGCGCAATTAGAAGCCACCGTGCAAGCCGACGAAGCAGCGATTGAAAACGCCAAAGCGCAACTGAGTTATACGCATATCACCGCGCCGATCGACGGGCGCACGGGCATCCGCCAGGTGGACGCTGGCAATTTAATTCAGCCCGGCGATGCGAATGGGATTGTCGTGCTGACGCAATTGCAGCCGATTTCGTCGATCTTTAGTTTGCCGCAACAGGATTTGCAGGAGATTATGGCGCAGATGAATGCGTCTGGCAGCCAGAAACTGGCCGTGCTGGCGATGGGGCAGGACGGCAAGACGGTGGTGGATAACGGCATGCTGGAGTTGGTAGATAACCAGATCGATCAGACGACGGGGACGATTAAACTCAAGGCGACGTTTCCGAACAAAGATCATATGCTGTGGCCCGGCGGGTTTTCCAATATGCGTTTGCTGGTGAAGACGCAGCAGAATGTATTGGTCGTGCCGTCTGTGGCGGTGCAGCGCGGACCGCAGGGCACCTATGTTTTCGTCCTGCAGCCGGATCACACGGTGAAAATCCGCCCCGTGACGGTCGCGATGGCGCAAGATAATTTATCCGTGATTAGCGATGGTTTGCAGGATAATGAACAGGTTGTGACGGATGGGATGATTAAATTACAGGATGGTAGCAAGGTGACGTTGCCGGGGGAGCAAAAGCCGGATCAAAAAGATGGTGATCAATCCAGTGATAAAAAAGATGATGGTGAGAAGCATCATCATAAACATGATGATAAAGGTTCCGCGCAATGAACATCTCCGCGCCATTTATTGCGCGGCCGATTGCGACTTGGCTGCTGGCGCTGGCGGTGCTGCTGGGCGGAGCCTTTGGGTATCATTTGCTGCCGGTATCGGCGCTGCCGCAGGTGGATTTTCCGACGATCCAGGTAACCACACAATTACCCGGCGCGAGTTCGGAGACGATTGCGAGTTTGGTCACCGCGCCGCTGGAGCGCCAGTTGGGTTTGATCCCCGGTTTGACATCGATGTTGTCGACATCATCCGAAGGCCTCAGCGCGATTACGCTGCAATTCGATTTGAACGAAAATCTGGACACGGCGGCGGAAGACGTTCAGGCCGCCATCGACGCGGCGAAAGGCGTGCTGCCGCAAAACCTGCCCTACCCACCCGCCTATTCCAAGGTTAATCCGGCGGATCCGCCGATTTTGGAATTGGCGCTGACGTCGGATACGCTGCCGATGACGCAGGTGAATGATGTGGCGGATACGCTGCTGGCGCAAAAACTGTCGCAAATCACGGGCGTGGGGCGCGTGTTGAACGAAGGCGGCCAGCGTCCGGCGGTGCGGATTCAAATCGATCCGTCACGCCTGTCGGCTTACGGCATGGGGTTGGAAGATGTGCGCACGGCGCTGGGCAAGGCGAATGTGAATTTGCCCAAGGGTAGTTTTAATGGTGCGCTGCAATCAATTACGGTTGGCGTGAACGATCAGATCGCGGATGCGGATAGTTATGCCTCGCTGATTATCGGCATTCATAATGGCACGGCGGTGCGCGTGCGCGATGTCGGCAATGTGGTGCAAGGCGTCGAAGACGTGCGTGTCGGCGGTTGGGTCGGCGGCCATCCAGCGGTGATTGTGGATGTCCAGCGTCAGCCCGGCGCGAATGTGGTGAAGACGGCGGACGCGGTAAAGGCCGCGCTGCCGCAGTTGAAAACGGCGATCCCGGCGGGGATAAAACTCGCCGTCCTGTCCGACCGGACGCAGACGGTGCGCGCGAGCGTGGCGGATGTGCAATTTACGTTGATGATCACCGTTTTATTGGTTGTGATCGTGATTTATTTTTTCCTGCGGTCGTTCCGCGCGACGATTATTCCGGGGGTGGCATTGCCGCTATCGCTGATTGCGACGTTGGGCGTAATGTCGCTGTGCGGGTTTAGTTTGGATAACCTGTCGTTGATGGCTTTGACGATTGCATCGGGGTTTGTGGTGGACGACGCGATTGTGATGATTGAAAATATCGTGCGTCATATCGAAGGCGGCATGAAGCCGCTGGAAGCCGCATTCAAAGGCGCGAAAGAAATCGGATTTACGATTGTGTCGCTGACGGTATCGTTGATCGCGGTGTTTATTCCGCTGTTATTTATGACGGGGATTGTTGGGCGGTTATTTAGTGAATTCGCGCTGACGCTGACGATTGCGGTGCTGGCTTCGGCTGTCATTTCATTGACGCTCACGCCGATGATGTGCGGGCATATTTTGAAGGCGGATGCGCTGAAAGATCATGAAAAGGAAGAAGACAAAGGTTTTTTCGGCTGGCTGACGCGGCAATATCAGCACAGTTTGGAATGGGTGCTGGAGCATCAGGCGCTGACGCTGATCGTTGTTGTGATTACCCTGGTCGCGACAATCGGGCTTTATATTATTGTGCCCAAGGGCTTTTTGCCGCTGGAGGATACGGGACAGATTATCGCAACGACCGATGCGCCGGAGACGGTTTCGTTTACGGAGATGTCGCGATTACAGGAACAGGTTGCGGGCGTGATACAAAAAGATCCGGATGTGACGGCGGTCGCGTCGTTCCTGGGTGTCGGCACAGTGAACGCGACGCCGAACAGCGGGCATATTACGATTATGCTGAAGGCCAATGCCAAACGTCACCGCAGCGCGGAAGACATTATCAACGATTTGAACCGGCAGCTGCAAAACGTCGCGGGCGTGACGGTGCATATGCAGGCGGCGCAAGACATCCAAATCGGCGCGCGCATGAGCCGGACGCAGTATCAATATACTTTGGCCGATCTGGACCCAGCGGAGCTGGCGGATTGGACAAATAAACTGGTGGCGAAGTTGCAGAGCGTCAACATTTTTACCGACGTTGCAACGGATGCGGAAAACGGCGGGTTGAAAGCGGATATCGAAATCGACCGCGACCAGGCCGCGCGTTTGGGCGTCTTGCCGCAGGCGATTGACGACACGTTGTATGACGCGTTCGGCCAGCGACAGATTTCAACGATCTATGCGCAGTCCAACCAGTATCACGTGATTTTGGAAGTGACGCCGGAATATCAGCAGGATCCGAAAGCGTTGCAGAGTTTATATGTGCATGCGTCGAATGGTGGAATGGTGCCGGTTGGCGCCTTTGCGAAAGTCGCGACGATTGCCGCGCCGCTGTCCGTCAGCCACCAGGGCGCATTCCCGGCGGTGACACTCAGTTTTAATCTGGCGCATGGCGCGTCGCTCGGTACGGCAGTGAAGGAAATTGACCGCGCGGAAAAAGAACTCGGTATGCCGGATACCATCATCGGCATCTATTCCGGCGACGCGGCGGAATTTCAGACGTCGTTGGCGAGTGAGCCGCTGTTGATTTTGGCTGCGGTGGTGGTGATTTATATCGTCCTCGGCGTTTTGTATGAGAGCACCATTCATCCCGTGACGATTTTATCCACGCTGCCGTCGGCGGGTGTGGGTGCGTTGCTGGCGCTGATGCTGACAGGGCAGGATTTGTCGCTCGTCGCCATTATCGGCATCGTATTGCTGATGGGGATTGTAAAGAAAAATGCGATTATGATGATCGATTTTGCGTTGGTGGCCGAGCGCGAAGAAAATCTGTCGCCGCACGATTCTATTTTTAAGGCGTGCCTGTTGCGTTTCCGGCCGATTATGATGACGACAATGGCGGCGCTGCTGGGCGCTATTCCGTTGGCGTTTGACCAGGGTATGGGTTCGGAATTGCGGCGGCCATTGGGGATTTCGATTGTGGGCGGGTTGTTGGTGAGCCAGTTGTTAACGCTTTACACTACGCCGGTGATTTATTTGGCGATGGAGAAATTTAAACAGCGTCCGAAGTTTGCGCTCGGCGCAAGCGCCAAGCGAGGGGCGCCGCGTGACGAGGCGCCAAAGGAACAAGAAACATGAACCTCGCGCGGCTTTGCATTTCGCGGCCGATTGCGGTGATGCTGCTGGCGATTGGTGTATTCCTTGCGGGCAGTGTGGCTTATTTTTACTTGCCCGTTGCGCCTTTGCCGCATGTGGATTTCCCGACTGTCGCGGTGTCGGCAAGGTTGCCGGGCGCGGATCCGGTGACGATGTCGGAAACCGTCGCCGCACCGCTAGAGCGGCGCATCGGGACGATCGCGGGCGTGGATGAATTGACTTCGACGTCTTCGCAAGGTTCGGCGAATATCATCGCGCAATTCGATCTGAACCGCGACATCGAAGGCGCCGCGCATGATATTCAGGCCGCCATTAACGCAGCAGGCAGCGATTTGCCCGTCGACCTGCCCAATCCGCCGACATACCGCAAAGTGAATCCGGCCGACACGCCGATTTTGATTTTGGCGGTGACGTCGGACACGCTGTCGGGATCGCATTTGTACGACGCCTGCGATTCCATCATGAATCCGGCGATTTCCCAGGTTTATGGCGTAGCGCAAGTCACGCTGTCAGGCGCGGACAAACCCGCTGTACGCGTGCAGGTGGATCCGCAAGCGCTGGCCGCGACGGGCTTGAGTTTGGAGGATGTGCGCACGACGATCAGCCAATCGAATGTGAACGTGCCTAAGGGTATGTTTGACGGCCCGTTACAACACATCGCCATCGGCGCGAACGATCAGGTGAACGAGGCGGATAAATATTCGCCGATTGTTTTGCGTACAGGCAATGGCACGGCGCTGCGTCTGTCCGATATCGCGGGTGTGAAAGACAGCGTGGAAAATAATTTGCAGGCCGGTTGGTTTAACATGGGCAAAGCAGTGATTGTGATTATTCAAAAGCAACCCAATGCGAATGTGATTGATGTCGTCAACCGGATTAAGACGCTGTTTCCGCAACTGGAACGCTGGATGCCCGCCGGGACGAAAATTTCCATCCTGGCCGACCGCACGCAAACCATCCGCGCGAGTGTGCGGGACGTGCAGATGACATTGTTGATTTCCGTCGCGCTGGTGATTGCGGTGGTTTATTTGACGCTGGGGCGTTTTACGCCGACCTTTGCGACGATTGTGACGGTTCCGCTGGCGCTGGCGGGGACGTTCGCGGCGATGTATTTGCTGGGTTACAGCCTGGATAATATTTCGTTGATGGCTTTGACGGTTTCCGTCGGCTTTGTGGTGGATGATGCGATTGTGATGATTGAAAATATCACGCGGCATTTGGAAAATGGCGATGGGCCGCTGGAGGCTGCCGCAAAAGGTGCAAAGGAAATTACGTTTACCGTTATATCCATCAGCATTTCATTGGTGGCAGTGTTTATTCCGCTGCTGTTCATGGGCGGCATTATCGGACGGCTGTTCCGTGAATTCGCGGTGACGCTGACGATCGCGATTATGGTTTCGATGATTGTGTCGCTAACCGTCACGCCAACGCTATACGCACACCTGATGGAATGGCAACGCAAACGCAACATGAACACGGACGCCGGCCAGAATTTCGGCGAGCGTGCCTTTGAATGGCTGGAAAATCATTACGCGCGCGGATTGCATTGGGTGATGCGGCATCAGCGTTTGATGTTATTGATGACGTTGATTACGATTGTGCTGACGGTTGTGCTTTATATTTTTGTGCCGAAGGGATTTTTTCCACAGCAGGATACTGGATTACTGATGGGATCGACCCAGGCGCGCACGGATATTTCGTTTGAGGCGCTGTCGGTCAAACAATTGCAGGTGAATAAAATCGTGTTAGCCGATCCCGCGGTTGAGGGCATGGGTTCGTTTGTCGGTTCTGGCACAGGGATTTCGACCGGCGCAGAAGGGCGGATGTTCATCACGCTGAAACCACTGAACCAGCGCAAAGATACGGCGGAACAGGTGATCGCGCGGCTGCGGCCAAAGCTGGCGCATGTGGAAGGCGTCGCGAGTTTTTTGCAAGCGGCGCAGGATATCAACATCGGCGGCCGCTCGACACGCGCGCAATATCAATTTGTGCTGTGGAGTGAATCGCTGGAAGATCTGCAGCATTGGTCGGCAAAGTTCATCAATAAAATGCGCGCCGCGCCGGGGATTACGGATGTTTCGAGCGATCAGGACGCGGCAGGACAACAGATGAACATCACCGTCGACCGCGACCGTGCGGCGCAATTGGGCGTGGATATGGAAACGATCGATCAGATTTTGCAGGACGCTTTTGCGCAGCGGCAAATTTCCGTCATGTATACGCCGCGCAATGAATATCATGTGGTGATGGAGGTCAGCCCGCAATATCTGCGCGACGCCGGTGCGCTGGATCATATTTTTATCAAGTCCGCGGGCGGCGCGCAGGTTCGGCTGTCCGCCATCGCGCATTTCGATATGGGTACCGCACCGATTTCCGTGCGGCACCAGGGGCAATTCCCGGCGGCGACGCTGAGTTTTAATTTACCGCCGGGCGCGAGCCTGGGAGATGCAGCGGATCAGATTGCCAAGGTCGGCGCGAGCATCGGCATGCCCGCGTCCATTTACACGGAATTCGCAGGGAATGCCAAGGCCTTTGCACAGTCGATGCGTGACGAACCGCTGTTGATTTTGGCGGCGCTGTTTTCAATTTATATCGTGCTGGGGGTTTTGTATGAAAGTACGCTACATCCGGTGACGATTATTTCCACTTTGCCGTCGGCGGGTGTGGGCGCGCTCTTGGCGCTGCGGATCACGGGGAATGATTTGTCGTTAATTAGTATTATCGGCATGATTTTATTGATGGGCATTGTGAAAAAGAATGGCATTATGCTTGTCGATTTCGCACTGATGGCGGAGCGTGACGGCGCGTCGCCGCAGGATGCCATCGTCGATGCCTGCCGCAAACGGTTTCGCCCTATTATGATGACGACGATCGCGGCGGTGTTGGGCGCCCTGCCGCTTGCACTGTCGCTGGGTAACGGCGGTGAATTGCGACGTCCGCTGGGCGTTGCGATTGTCGGCGGGTTATTGATCAGCCAGATGTTGACGTTGTTTACGACGCCGGTGGTTTATCTGGCCATGGAGCGTTTTAATAAAAACCGCCGCACGAAAATTCAGGAGAATTACGCATGAAATTCCGCTCCGTTCTGCTCATCTGCTTGTCTTTGACAGCTTGCGTCGGCACGCCTTATCAAAAGCCGCCAACGCCGGTGCCGCAGGCTTGGTCGAGCGCCGCGGCGGTTTCGCAAAACTGGCCGGATGCGGATTGGTGGAAATCGTTTAATTCGCCGCAGCTATCGGCGCTGATCACAGAAGCACGCGCGAATAATTATGACATCAAGGCCGCCGCCGCGCGCATCCGTCAGGCCGACGCGCAACTGCAAATCGCGGGGGCGAGTTTGTTTCCGTCGGTCGATTTAGATGCAAGCAGCGGGCGGGCGCAGAGTCCGGCGAAAAGCGGCAGTAAAAAATCCGTCGTGAATAGCAACAGTGTTGCCTTGGCGGCGAGTTATGAACTGGATATTTGGGGCAAAAATCAATCGATCATCGCATCGGATCAGGCGCTGGCCAATGCCAGCCGTTATGACAAAGCCGCGATTGATTTGACGGTGACGGCGAGTGTTGCGAATACCTATCTGGATTGGCTGGCGACGACGGCGCGGGTGAAAATCGCGCAGGATAATCTGGCGGCGTCACAGCGGCTGTTGCAGTCCTACCAACACCGGCAACAAGAAGGTTTGGCGTCCGATTTGGATGTGGCGCAGCAGGAAAATCTCGTCGCAACACAGGGTGCCGCTGTTCCGCCGCTCGTGCTACGCGCGCAGCAGGATAAAAACGCGCTAGCGGTTTTGGTGGGGCGTTTGCCGGAGGCACTGAATATTCCGGATGCGGAAACGAATCTGGCGAATATGATCGCGCCGAATGTCGTGCCGGGTTTGCCATCCGAACTGCTGCGCCGCCGTCCGGATGTGGCGGAGGCCGAAGCGAATTTGATTTCCGCGCATGAAAATATTAATGCCGCGCGCGCGGCGTTGTTTCCCGACATCACTTTGACCGTTGAGGGTGGCTATGCGAGTGCGGTGCTGTCCGGCCTGTTTAAACCCGGCGGCGAATTTTTCAATTTGGGCGCCGATTTAACGCAGCCGATTTTTCATGCAGGTGCATTGACGGGCGCGATTCAATTGGAAAAAGCGCTTTATGATGAGCAAATGCAGAACTACGGCAAGGCCGTGATTTCCGCTTTTGCCGATACGGAAAATTCGCTGGCCGCCAACACGCAAAATACTGAGCAGTTGAAGGACAATGTGCAGGTCACGCAAACCGCACAGCACGCCTATGATCTGTCGCAACAGCAATTTAATGCGGGCATTGTTGACATTACGACGGTATTAAATACGCAGCGCTCGTTATTTTCCGCGCAGGACAGTTTGGCGCAGGCACAGCTCGCGCGTTTGCAGGCGGCCGTGAGTGTCTATACCTCGCTCGGCGGCGGGTGGGGGTTCAAAAATAAATCCCTCTAGCGTGTGGAGAAAAATTATTTCTGCGTCGGCGCCGCGGCCTTTGCGATGTTCACCTGCTGGCCAGACTCAAGAGAATCCGGCGGGTTGACGATCACCGTTTCACCGGGTTGCAGTCCCGTTAAAACTTCGACTGCTTTACCATAATCGCGACCGATGGTGATGTCTTTGAGTTGAACGCGATCTTGATCATCCACGACAGCCACCTGCGTTTTATCGCGGAACAATAACGTGTTAACAGGTAAATGAATGTTGCCGCCCGCTGAACCGAAACGCAAATGCGCCTTGGTAAATCCGCCGGATTTTAATTCGCCATTGCTGTTATCCATTTCAAATTCCACCATCAAGGTGCGCGTTGAGGGATTTAACGCGTCCGCCGTGCGCGCCAAGGCGGCGGGAAAAGTGCGGTCGGGATATTCAGCAAAATGCAATTCCGCCACCATGTCGGGCGTGATGTCTGCGGCATAACTTTCCGGTACATCGATATCGACTCGAAGTTTGCGGGCATCGACAATGTGGAATAATTCCATCGGCGCAGCGCCAGAACCGGCATTGATCAAAGCCCCGTTATCCGTATTCCGCGCACTGATCACACCATCAAACGGCGCGACAATGCGGCGAAAGCCTGCCATTTCGTGCAAACGATCCATATTAGCGCGCGCCGAGGCAACCGCCGAGGCCGCGGCTGAGGCCGCATTCACGGCCTGATCGACTTCTTGTTTTGATACGGCTTCTTTGTTCGTCACGGATTGGAAACGTTCAGCGGTGATTTGCGCTTGCGCGTTATTCGCTTCGGCGGTTTTCAGGTCCGCTTCAGCTTGATGCAACTGCGCCTCCACATCCGGCGTATCGATTTCCGCGAGCAAATCACCTGCGCGGACCCGCGCGCCGATATCAGTATGCCAGGTTTTAACGTAACCGTTTGTGCGCGCAAATAATCCCGCTTCGTGATCGGGGCGCACCGTGCCGGGCAGCGTAACGTCTTCGCCTGCCATGCCTGCGTCGACTTTTAAAACATTTACGGTTGGGATGGCAGCGCGGTTGGTAACATCCTTGGCCGCTTCCGCGTCATGCAAACGCGTCATTATGCCCCAAGCGATAATCGCCGCCAGGATGATAATGCCGATGATCAAACGAAAAGTGAATTTCATGCGTGCTGTTCCTCTATTCCCTCGTGCAATTGTTCATGCGGGCTTTGGGATGACGCGTTGTGGATCAGGCAAAAAACCGCAGGCACAAAAAATAATGTCGCGAAAGTCGCGAACGACAATCCGCCGATTACGGCGCGGCCCAGCGGCGCGTTTTGTTCCCCGCCCTCGCCCAGGCCCAGCGCCATCGGCACCATGCCGATAATCATCGCCAGCGCCGTCATTAACACGGGCCGCAAGCGACCGAAACCAGCCGTCAGAGCAGCCTGAAAGGCGTTATCCCCGTGCTCATCCATACGCTCGCGCGCGAAAGAAACGATCAAAATGCTATTCGCCGTCGCCACGCCCATGCACATAATTGCGCCGGTGAGTGCAGGCACGGATAGCGTTGTGTGCGTAATGAAAAGCATCCAAACAATACCAGCAATCGCACCAGGCAGTGCGGTAATAATGATAAAGGGATCGGTCCAGGATTGAAAATTCACAACAATCAGGAAATAAACCAGCACAATCGCGCCAAGCAATCCGCCGAACAAGCCAATGAAGGAATCATTCATGGTTTGCATCTGGCCGCGTGCGATGATGTTGGAACCTTTGGGCAGGTTCTTTTTATCTTGATTGATGATTTTTTGAATGTCGCCCGCGACGCCGCCTAGATCACGCCCCTGGATAGCGGCGTAAATATCAATCACAGGCTGAACGTTATAGTGTGACACCACACCCTGCCCCACGCTGCGATTGATGGTGCTAAGCGCGCCAAGAATTTGCGGATTGCCGCCGGATGCGGGCGTGATGGGCAGATTGCGCAGATCATCCAATGAGGTCATGTGATATTGCGGCGCCTGCGTGACGATGGAATAAGGCACGCCGCTTTTGGGATCCAGCCAATAAGTCGGGGCAGTCTGGAATGAACCGCTGAGGGTAATCAACAGGTCATTCGCGATATCGCGCTGCTGGATGCCGAGTTCCTGTGCGCGTGCGCGATCAACGACGACGTGAAATTCCGGATCGTCAAAGGCCTGTTGAATATGCACATCGGCAATGCCCGGAATATGACGGATTTTATTGAATAATTCATTTGCATATTGATGGTTGGCGGTCAGATTATTGCCCACCACCTGGACATCAATCGGCGCAGGCAAGCCGAAATTCAGAATCTGGCTAACGATGTCGGCAGGCTGGAACGACACGGTCATGCCCGGCAATTCATCGGCAAATTTTACACGGAGTTTGTGGATGTAATCGGCGGTGGGACCATGGCCTCCTTTTAACGATACCATCACATCCGCATCCTCTGGCCCGATGGGCGCGGAGTTGCTGTAAGACAGGTTAATTCCGCTGTTCGGCAGGCCGATGTTATGCACGACACTGTCGAGTTCTTTATCGGGAATAACTTCGCGCACGATGCGATCGGCGTTATCGCAAATCGCGGCGGTTTCCTCTACGCGCGTGCCGGTCGGCGCGCGCAGGTGGATTTTCATTTGACCGGAGTCAACCTCAGGGAAAAAGTTTGAACCGAGTCCGAAACTCAGCAACATCGACGCGCCGACAAAGCATAAAAAGACAATAATGAAAACGCGGCGATGCTTCAAAACGCCTGAGAGTAAATCACCGTAACCGTCGCGCAAATTACTAAAGGATTTTTCAAAACGTATTTGAATGGATTCAAAAATATGACGCGGCCGTTTTTCGCCGCCGTATTTATTATGCGCTTCATGTTTATGCAGTAAATATTTCGCCATCGTCGGCACCAGCGTCCGCGACAGAAAATAAGACGCCATCATCGCGAACACGACGGCTTCAGCCATCGGCACAAAGAGATATTTCGCCACGCCGGTCAGAAAAAACATCGGCACGAAAACAATACAAATACACAGCGTCGAAACCAGTGCGGGAATGGCGATCTGCTTCGCGCCGTCTAGAATGGCGGGCTCAACATCCTTGCCCTCTTCCAGATGCGAATTGATATTTTCAATTGCCACCGTGGCGTCATCCACCAATATCCCTACCGCCAGCGCCAGGCCGCCCAACGTCATAATATTAATGGTCTGCCCCAGCGCCGAAAGCGCGATAATCGAAGCCAGCACCGAAAGCGGAATCGAAACCACAATAATCAAGGTGCTGCGCCAGGAACCCAGGAACAGCAAAATCATCAGCGCGGTCAGCGCGGCCGCGATCACACCTTCACGGATCACGCCGCCGATGGCGGCTTCGACGAAAATAGATTGGTCGCCGATGGCCTTCATGTCCAGCGTATCAGGCAGGCTGGCCTTGATTTTCGGCAAGGTTGCTTTAACGCGGTTGATAATATCAAGCGTCGAAGCCGCACCGGTTTTCAACACCGTCATCAAAACCGCGCGGGTGCCGTTCACGCGCACAATATTGGTTTGCGGTGAAAAACCATCCCGCACGTGCGCGACATCGCGAATAAAAATTGTCGCGCCATTCACCGTTCTAATAGGCAAATCGTTTAATTCATCCACCGTCACAGGGCTGGCGTTCAGTTTCACGTTATATTCGTATTGCCCGATTTTTTCTGTTCCGGCGGGCAGGATCAGGTTTTGCGCGCCGATAGCATTGCTGACATCCTGTGCCGAAATGCCCAAGGCCTGCATTTTCGGCATATCCAAATCCACTTGGATTTGCCGGACTTTTCCGCCATAGGGATAAGGCAGCGCCGCCCCCTGCACCGTCGCCAATTGCGTACGGATAAAATTATTCCCTGCATCAAATAATTCTTGTTCGGATAATTTGGTGCTGGACAAGGCTAGCTGCATGATCGGCACGCTTGAAGCGTTGTAGCTGATGATCAGCGGCGGCGTAGTGCCCGGCGGCAGCGCGCGCAGCATAGTTTGCGAGATCCCCGTCACCTGCGCCAAGGCGATATCGATATTTACATTCGGCTGAAAGAACAACTTGGTCACTGCTACGCCTGTCAGGGACTGTGATTCAATATGTTCGATATCATTCACCGTTGTCGTCACGGCACGTTCAAACACCGCGGTAATGCGGTTGTTCATTTCATCGGGCGGCAGACCGGAATAACTCCAAACCACACTCACTACCGGAATGCCGATATTAGGGAAGATATCCTTAGGCGTATTAAAAATCGTCAAGGGGCCTAAAATCAACAGCAGCAGCGCCAACACCACAAAGGTATAGGGACGTTCAAGCGCAATTCGCACAATCCACATGGGAAAAAACCTTAGGCCAGCAGAGGAAACGCGCGGCACCGCCGCGTTGCATATATGTATTTTCAGGCCGCCAAAAGGCAAGATGCTTAAATATTTGTTTATTCGAGGGAAATCACGTCTTTTTGCTTGACAAAAATGGGATTGGGCAACATATTCCGCCTCCTGAATTGAAAAATTACAGCATCTGCTGCATCTTTCAAACATATTATGGTAACGCGGGGTGGAGCAGCCCGGTAGCTCGTCAGGCTCATAACCTGAAGGTCGTCAGTTCAAATCTGGCCCCCGCAACCAATTAAATCAATGACTTACGAGCCACCGCAAGGTGGCTTTTTCGTTTTATGGGACATTTTTGGGACACTTCTAGAAAAACGACTACAATAAATTGCAACAATTTTTCTGATTTATTTCCAGCTTCGCAGTTCTTGGAATACCTGCGATAGTGCAACGCGCACAACAGATTCAGAGGCAGAAAGCTATGCTGGATAACTTCTTCATACATGCTGTCCCTGCAAATGCAGAAACGGTTACCTACAACAGTTTTCTTGTCGTGTTATCTTACATTGTTGCCAGCTTGGCATCTTATGTGGCGTTGTTGTTAGGTCGTTTCATCGTTGATAATCCAAATACCAAAGAGGCTAAGCTTGCACATTGGGGTGGTGCGTTTGCTTTAGGAGCGGGCATATGGTCGATGCACTTTATTGGGATGCTCGCACATAAAATGCAAATGCCAGTGCAATATGATCCTGCTCTAACCATTATTTCCATGTTGTTTGCGAGCATGAGTTCTTACGGCGTTTTGGCGATGATGAAACGCGGCAAGATTTCTTGGGCGCAATTAATTGCAAGTGCCTGCTTACTCGGAATTGGTATTGTTGGCATGCATTATATTGGAATGGCGGCCATGCAAATGGACGCGGATCTTTATTATATTCCGATCATATTTGCTTTATCCATTTTGATTGCCGTGGGCGCATCAGGTGCGGCATTATGGATTTTCTTTTACCTTGGACGTCATAAGGGCGTCGTTCGGCAGTCCCTTAAAGTTGGCGCTGCGCTTATTATGGGGTTTGCGATTAGCGGCATGCATTATATGGGCATGAAGGCGGCTGTGTTTATCCCGCACTATGATATGAACATGATAGCAACAACGCAGAATTTTGAATCGCTTGCCATTATCATTGCACTGATCACCAGCATGATTTTAGGACTTGCAACAGGCTTCATTATTTATAGCCGGCAGCGTTTAACCGCCCTGCAAGCTGATCCGTATACTTTCCCCATGTTGCTTTTGGTTTTTGCCGTAGTTTTAACGCTAACAGTTATGGTGGGCACTTTTGGCTATACTCTTTATAGCAATCATATTTTAGAGCATAGCGTTCAACAGGACGTGAATATTGGCCAGCTAAGCGACCCACTCTCAACGACCGATACGGATCTTGCAAATGCTGAGCGTATGGTTGCCACGACAGGTGATCTGAGCTGGGAGCAAAAATACGAAGAGACTGATAAAATGCTTCATGAAATACTGAATGTTATTCAAACTCATTATCCACAAAAAGATATACAAGAGAAACTAAAGGCTCTTTATGCAGAACATAAAACGAATGATGCTTTTGCCGACAAGATTTTTGCCCTTGTACATCAGGGCAACCGAAGTGAAGCCTTAAAGAAAATCGACAGCCTAGCGCATGTCAAACAGCTTGCAACTTATTCAAACGGCTTAAGCGACCTCACGGGCTCACTGGAAGAATATGCATCAGGGCATTTATCAGATGCATCAAAAAACCTTTATTACATGGCCTATACCGTTGCTGCGGTTTTAGTCATCATCATGGTCATATGGTATTTCTCCCTTAAAAGCGTTCGCCAATGGCGAGCAGAATTGCTGGCAGCGCGATCCAAATTAGAAGAATCGCGCAAGGAAGCCATTGCGGCCATGCAAACGGCTGAAAAGGCCAATGCATCTAAAAGTGATTTTTTGGCCAACATGAGCCATGAAATTCGCACGCCGATGAACGGCGTTTTGGGAATGACCCGTTTGCTCATGGATATGGGTCTGGAAGCCGAACAACAAGGGTTAGCTGAAATCATTCAGAAATCCGGCGAAAATTTGTTAGAGATTATCAACGACATTTTAGATTTCTCCAAAATCGAAGCTGGCATGTTGACGCTGGAGCCAATTGATTTCGATTTATACAAATTAATTCATGATGTGACTGGTTTGCTGTCGCTCAAAACACAAGAAAAGAATTTGGAGTTTTTGGTCTTCTTTGAAACAGACGTGCCACGCGATATGATGGGTGATCCTACCCGTCTGCGGCAAATCATTTTGAATTTAGTTAGCAATGCTATTAAATTTACAGAGAAAGGGCATATTTTATTGCGGATTGCCCATGAAACGCAGGGCCAGCGATTCCGCCTCAAGTTTTCAATCGAAGATACCGGTATTGGAATTCCACCCGAAAAACGTGATTATATTTTCAATAAATTTTCACAAGCAGAGGAATCAACTACCCGAAAATTCGGCGGCACGGGGCTTGGCCTTGCCATTTGTAAGAGCTTAGTTGAGATGATGGGCGGCACAGTTAGCGTTGAAAGTACGCTTGGCGTCGGCTCACGGTTCTATTTTGATATTTTGCTCATGCCGGGCAAGACGATCGGTGCCCCCATGCTGGTCCCGCAAACTGATTTAACCAATATCCGTGCGCTTATCGTTGATGATATGGCGATCAGCCGTAATATCCCGCTGCACTATCTGCGTAACTGGCATATGCGCGTTGAAAGCAGCCCAAACGCTGAAGATGCATTTCAGCAAATAAAAACTGCAATACAAAACAATGATCCTTTCACTTTCGTCATTACAGATTACTGCCTGCCGAACGGCAGTGGCAAAGATTTGGCTGAGTGGTTAAAGACGGATCCATTATGCAAGGATGTTTTGTTAGTGATGATCACCGCCTTATCGCAAACCATTACCAGCGGTTGCTTGGCCAAAAAAGGATTTTCTGCTTTCTTTGTGAAGCCGTTTTATCCGGATCAGTTAAAAGCCGCTTTGCAAATTTTATTGGATGCAAAACAAACTGGGAAAACTGTTCCTCTTCTTACGCGGCATAATGTTTTTAACCTCGCGCAAACTGAAAAGCGTAACAGCGCTGTTCAACCGGATATGTTTAGCGGAACGCAAGTTTTGGTCGTTGAAGATATGCAGATTAATATGATGTTGATCACGCGTATATTAGAAAAACATGGCTGTATTGTTACAAAGGCGCTTAACGGCCGTGAAGCGGTAGAAGCATTGCGCAAAGAGAATCATGATATTGTGTTCATGGACTGCCAGATGCCTGAAATGGACGGTTTTGAAGCAACCAAAGTTATTCGCGATGAAGAAACAGAAACCGGTCGCCACACGCCTATTATTGCGCTAACCGCAGATGCCATGAGTGGCGACAAGGAAAAATGCCTTGCTGCCGGCATGGATGATTATGTGAATAAGCCGTTCAAGCCGGAGCAAATCACCGATATACTCAGTAAGTGGAACCGTAAGGATGCGTAGTTATGCTCATTAAAATAGAGGATCAGCAAGCGGTTGCTTCGCTCATCGCCTACATTGAAGAACTTAATCATAAACCTACGGGCGTATGGGGATTATTGGCAGTTCAGCGCGCAAATCTGGAAACCATGACCCAGGATAAATTCATCATATTTATTAAACCCGCGCTGGAAGATGCCACGGGTGCCAAAGTTTTCTTCGCCGGTGATACAGAAATCTATATTTTATGGTCCGGCGTACAAAAGACAGTTCTACAGCAACTAACCAATGTCATTACCAAATCGCTTTTGCGGGCTGATATTGCGTCCCCCGCAGTTGATATGATGCAATATTACGACCCTAAACTGCAGGGCAACGAAATTATTGCAATGCTGCGATCAAAGCCTAAGGATAAGCCAGCAGAAGATTCCCATAAAGCTGCTGCTGAGGTTCTTTTTATGCCAAGTGATGTTGAAATGCAAAAATTCAGGCAGCAGCAGCAATTGCAATCAAAGCGAACGATGTTCAAAGTTTTAATCGTTGAGGATCAATTATTCTCACGCCAACTGCTTTATGAGGTTTTACGCGGCACCTATATGGTTGAAGCTTCCCCAAATCTAAAAGATGCTTGGAAACTTTTCCTCGAGCATGCGCCGGATATTGTTTTTCTGGATATCGAACTCGCCGATGGGAATGGGCATACATTGGCGCAGCAAATTAAGACGTTGGCGCCTTCGACGTACGTAGTGATGGTCACCGCCAATCATGGCTTAAATGATGTGCAGCAGGCGAAGCAAAATCATGTGGACGGTTTTATCGCAAAACCCTTTAGCAATCAGAAAATTCAAACTTGTCTGGATAAATACCTATCCGTACGCCCAGCCATGTTGGCAAAGGTAAGCTCATCGTGAATACATCCGTTGATCTAACCAATTTGCGTGAGATGACGGGCAATGACGCTGCTTTAGAAAAGGAGCTATTTAATATTTTTCTCATCACGGCGGCTGAATCCATCACAATTCTACGCAATAGCTGCGAGCCGGATGCCACCGAAGCATGGCGAAAAGCTGCTCACGCCCTAAAGGGGATCAGCCTTAATCTTGGCGCCGAAGGTCTGGGCAAATTATGCGAGGAAGCACAGGACAGTGCCACTGCAATGCAAGATAAGAAACAGGCTATGCTTGCCGATATCGAGGCTGAGCACATGCGCGTTGAGGGATTTCTAACAAATCTCTAGTCATTACAATTTCCAAATTAAGTTACAAAAATCACCTGATTGCCCATAAGTGTCCCAAAATAATATAAGCGCATCATAACCAATTGATTATTATATATTATTTATTTTTATTGCTCAGTGTTTCAAACTGATAGTCTATATTGTACAGTGTTGTCAGTAGCGGTAGACAACACTCATGGCAACAATTGAAAAACGCATAGGCACAGACGGCGAACCAAATTTCCGTGTTAAAGTACGTTTGCGCGGATAGCGTGCTCTTATTTTATCGATCAGAGAATAGTGCTTTAACTAGTATTGGTGTTTTAGAAAACTATGCCATTGCAGAGAATATTGATGACCTGCCAAGGTCGTAAATTTTTATTATGCCGCCGATCTTAGCAGTCCAATCACTCTATCAGTATTAAAATCGCATATGCTGCCCTGCGCTCGTTATGCACAACAACCTCCCTCCGGTTGCCCATATTCCTAATTTCCAAGACCAAATCGGCTTTATCTGAGTTAAAGTTTGAACCTAATCGGGCCCCCGCAACCAGACTTAATTTACTTTGCTTTTCAGTGAGGGAAAGCTGTCCAGAATTATCATCTTGGAATTCTGCCGCCGCCCGAGTTAATTTAGTCATAAATCCCGTCTCCACAACCAATAAAATCAACGGTTTCCTGAGAATCTGAAAATCCAAAGAAAGTTCGCGGATACCTTGGGATACCGCAAACCCAAAATCCTCCGATTTTGATCTCGTAGAAAATGGTTTATAATTGGCGCGCTGCGGCGCCTGCACATCTGCGTAAGTACGTCACACGCTACCGAAGTGGGTTTGCCCCCCTATTATTTTCGATCCCGACAGCACCGTAATCATCACCAGCGGCAGTTACGACCTAAAGTTTGAACAAAATCTGGCCCCCACATCCAAATATATAATAAAATCAATGCGTTAAAGTTAAGTCCTAAAACCCGATTTGGTTTAAATTTCGATTTGAGTGTGTAAAACGTTTTTGTATTTTACAATTTGTGTAGTACACCACTATCATAAAATTCTACGTGACCGGAGGATTGACTTGCACAATGCCATTATCTTGAAGCATGCGAAATCGGGGACTGTGCCGAAAACTTATAAGGCCATTTATTTCATTCTATGCTGCATATTCTGTTCAGGTACCGCGGCGGATTTGACCTTCGCATCCGATCCCACACCTGTGAGCGTCCGTACCTTTGGCGCTCATGGCAATGGGACAGATGACGATACCGCCACGTTTAAAGCAGCCCTTAATTCAAGCCAGTCTATTGTTATTCCCGACGGAATTTATCTAATTACACAGGAACTAAATATTCCAGACGGCAGCAACATAACCCTGTCGCCGCACACAGTCCTCCAATTTCATACGAATATTCCCAGAAAATTTCTTTTTCGTCTGCAATCGGTAAAAAACGTGCATATTCAGGGAAATGGTGGCGCACTCGAAGGTGATGCGCACGATAATCCGCATGGCATTCACGGCGGGATAGGCATCCTGGGGGCATCCGATAATATTACGGTTGAAGGCGTCACGTTTCAGGATTTTCCTGATGATACTGGGCGCGGCGGTCTTTCTGGCGATGGTGTTTATATCGGTGGCCCTCTACCGGATGGCACGGTTCCGTCGAACGTAACGATTTCAAAGTCCATATTCTTGCACAATGGCCGGAACCAGATCAGCGTCACCGCAGGCTCGAACATTAAAATCGATGGCAATAAAATGTCCGGCACGCCGCTGGACGGTATCGATATTGAACCAAATAATGATACCGATATATGCACGAACATCACACTGACAAATAATGTTATTGATTCAAGTCGTACAGGAATCAGCGTTATCCGTAGCGCATCAAATATTCTGATTGAGGGCAATAAAATCTCCGTGCCGAGCAACGCGACGCGGGAACCCCAGAACGTCAATGATTTTGAAGGCATTCACATCGATTGCTCCAGCACCAATACTGTCGTAAAGAATAATCATATTCAAGGTGGGTTCATGGGAATTTCAGCGACACACGGTCAAGCGACTATTACCGGAAATGAAATTATCGGTTCCCGGCGTTGTTTATGGGTTAGGTATAATGATATCACATTGCAGAATAACCGCTTGATAAACTGCTGGGAAACGGCAATCCGCATTCAAGGAAATCAGGCGCATGTCATCGGCAATTTTATCCAGGATTACGGCGATCAATCAAAGCTATTGGCGGCACAGATTGGCGAAGCAATCGGGATTTGTGCCATCGATGGTTATACGAATGGCATTCTATCCGGCAATACGGTTTTGGATACACACCCGCATCCTGAAAGCCGCCGAGTTGTCAGGCTGCCAGCACCCGATAAGGGCGGAAATACCTGGCAAACGGACGTTCATCTTTAGATTTTGTGACTTTCCAAAAACAGAAGCAATTAACCCACGTAAAATCTAAGCCAAAATGAGCATGGAATTACGTTCCTGCTGCACAAAAGCCTTTGCCTGCCGCCCTTGATAAGGCAATTTCTACGACCCCCACCGGCCCCGCCGACTTAAAGTTTGAACCGTTGCAGCCCCCGCAACCATCTTAACTTTCGGTTCTTTGTCAAAAGCCAAGTTAATAAGACCTTCCGTGCTGTGCGCAGTTCGGCTGGCAGGTCTTTATCATCCTTAACAGGAAAGAAGTAAGCTGCATCCAGTTGATAAGCTACCTTCGTTAAATCATATCTATACCTCGACTTTCCAATCCTCTTTCAAGCCTGCGTTTTAATTCTGGCGGAACGTTATTAAAGTCTGATGCTTTTTCTCTAAGCCCTATTCCATTGAATATTTGATTTGCTATAAAGTCAGCTTCCAAGTTTTGCCATTCGGCGGCCCCCATAAATCCTATCCGCAGCTTGTGAGGGGTAGCATCCACCGCAGCTAGATTCTTTAGATTATAATGATAATCAGGGTCCGTGAGCCCAGGTACAACAAGCTGATAAATTTCAGATATGCTAGGAGCAGTTTGCAAGTCCATATTAGGCTGTGCCAGGCGAGCCAAGGCCATTTCGACACATTCAATGGTGCTGCGCATGACATCGCTGCCTTTCATCAGATAATCGGCGAAGCATCCAGGCATGGGCTCGGAAACAGGCATATAAACGCGCTCAGAAATATCACCCTCGGCAGTATTAAAACTATAGGCGCCATGAATACTTTCAACATTTTCCGGTTCTAATTCACCTAAGAACTCAAACCGGTCTTGAAGACATTCCAGGGCAAATTCTCTGCGTGCTTTGGTATTGACCTTACGGCGCCATCTCTGATCCAAATAAGGCTGTTCGCTTGTTATAATTTGATCTCCTGGCAGGTAAGAGAAATCTTGCATAGCCGCGACGGCCTTGTTGTTATTATAACACGAAAAAATCGCGCCTTTGGTTTCCAACATTAAATAAATGGTTTCTTGCAGCTCAGGCGAAATTCTGGAAATATCCAGTCGAACCATGGCGCGGCGATAGGCTTTTAACGCCGGGCGCGTCGGCAACCCCTCAATTGCATGACTTCCAGCCCCCGCAGCTAAAACCACGCCATCTAAATTTTCAATGACTGCACTATCTTTGCGATGGGTTGTAAGTAAATATTTTTTATTCTCACGATCTGTTTTGATTGATTTTATAGAATATTTGTAGCGAATCTTAACATTATCCGCGGACTCAAGCGCTTGCATAATTGCGGCTTGCATTTCAGAAATGTTCAGGCCAACTGCAGGAGTCAACGTACCGTCGGTTATCCTTCCCATTTTACTGCTATGATAGGGCTCAAGTTCTCTGGGAGTCAGGGAACGGCAAAACTCACCCTCCTTGGATGAACCGAACAAAAGACCTTCAGCTACTTCCAAAGGAACATTCAATAAGCTCGCAACGGATTGGCAAACCTGTTCGTATTCCGGCCGGATAGTAGCGTTATACCAATCATAATGGTTAGCTGTGAAACGTCCACTCTCTCTAGTTTGCTCCGTGATGGCACATCTTGTTTTTTTATCGGTGAAAGCATAATCAGGCGAACAAATTTTAAGTAAAGAACTGTTGGGCACACGAACGGTAGCAGATTTAGCATCCAGAATATATTGTTCGCCTAAATGACAATGCGGCATAAAAAGGCTGGCGCCTGGATAGGGTCTGTCCGCAGCCTCAAGAAGTTCAACTTGGAACATCTTGCCACCGTCAGGACAGCGAAGGCGCGAAAACACCAGGGCCTTCAAGGTTCCAGAGATGCCGGCGCCAACAATCCCAATTCGTTTCATGGTGTTATTCTAGCAATTGATGGGAAAATAATAAAGAAAAGTTTTTAATTTATTGCTTTTTAACTTGAAAAATGGCTGATAACCCCGCTTATTCGTTATTTCAATGATCACAACGCCGCACCTAAATGAAGCCGCCCAGCTTCTGGTTGATAATTTGCCGCAAGCCGGCAATTTGACGCAATTCATTATTGATGCGGCCGAAGTGGCCATTAACTATTGTTCAGCGGATTTTACTATTGTTTTTGCGAATAAAACCTATGCCGCCATTCATGGCCTGACACCTGATCAAATTATCAGCCGGCAGATTATTGAGGTTATTGGGTCAGCGGCCTATGAAACCTCCCTTCCTTATTATAAACGCGCGCTCCAGGGGGAGCGAGTAGTTTATGAAACCGAATTAAGTATGCCGATTGGCGTGCGATACGTACAATGTATTTATAATCCAATTTTTGGGAAAGCTAATCGTGTTTTAGGTTGGGTTGGCGTCATTATTGACATGACCGAACGTCATAAATTGGAAAAGCAGCTTCAGAAGAACGAAAAAAGCCTTCGCGTGGAGAAGGACAAAGCCGAAGCGGCGAATGTAGCCAAATCAGAATTTCTGGCGAACATGAGCCACGAATTACGCACGCCAATGAACGCGATTATTGGCATCTCACATATCCTATCGCGCCAACTGGGTTTAGGCGAGAAACAAAGAACCTATATTGAAACTTTAAAAAGCAGCGCCGATACGCTGTTGATGCTGATTAATGACCTGCTTGATCTTTCAAAAATCGAAGCGCAAAGCATGGAATTGGAAAGCATCCCATTTGAATTAAATAAAATCTTGCAAGAAATCTCCAGCATGATGGAGATGCGCATTCAGGAAAAGCGTTTAGACTTCCATCTCGATATTGCAGCAAGCGCAGATTATGCATTTGAAGGCGATCCAACCAAAATTTCTCAGATTGTAATGAATCTATGCAGTAATGCCATTAAATTTACCGAAACAGGTGGTGTGAGTTTAACAGTTAAGCCATTTGATGGCAGCCAGAATACAGCCAATATTGAAATCATTGTGCGCGACACCGGCGTTGGAATTCAGCCCGAAAAGCTGGACAAAATATTTGATAAATTTACTCAAGCGGATAGTTCCATCACTCGGCGTTATGGAGGAACTGGCTTAGGACTCGCGATTACGAAAAGACTTATCGAATTAATGGGGGGCAGCATTACCGTCAGCAGCAAACCCGCCACGGGATCTGTTTTTACGGTTATACTGCCGTTGAAAATTATTCAAACAACAAATTCTGAAGCGCAGACGAATGCTATTTCTTCTTCCCGGGCACCGCTGCAATCATTGCCATCGGACAAGCCACGCATTCTGGTAGTGGAAGATTATGCCGCCAACGCTATGGTCGCGGCGCTTTATCTGGAAGAATTCGGTTACGACTACGACATCGCAGAAAGCGGCCATGAAGCGCTGGAAAAAATTAGCCAGAAAAACTACCACGCAATCTTGATGGATGTGCAGATGCAGGGCATCGACGGCCTCGAAACCACGCGAATGATCCGCGAGCGGGAGTTGCAGTCCGGCACCGGAAATCGCATACGCATCATTGGCCTTACGGCGAACGCCATGATAAGCGATCGCGAACTTTGCCTAGCAGCAGGAATGGACGATTACTTGACGAAACCTTATAAACCCCTTGATTTTCAAATGAAATTAATGGGTTAAACTGGTTTAAATCACACTCAATAACCCATTTAGACATAAGATTAAGTTATGGTTGTGCCCCGTGTAAATGAAAATCTGAAGTATGATTACGTCCTCCAAACTTCATACCCATAACAAGCATAAAACTGATTACATTGACGAGGCGCGAGGGATCGTTGCGGTAAGCTTGGCGCACACTGTCTAAGTCCTTCCATGCTTGATGTTGGTTGACATGCAAAGGATAAACACCATGCTTAATTTCCAGTGTCGCTTGCAAATCTTCCGGCAAGGCGGTTTGCGCCGCAATACAGATGGCTTTGCACAGCAAGCTGTCCGGTTTGTTAGCATGCCCACAGATTTCTGTTGTAGGCTCCACAGGAATTGCAACGTGCCCGTTTTTAAAGCGGATCGTTTCACGGCGCACGATGCCAATTGCGCATTGTCACTTTGTGCTGGACGCGCGATTTGCAGCATCAGACCGCGCTGTTGCTGGCGTGGAAATACGCCAGCAAGTCTGTGCCCTGCTCCCTGCGGCGCGTGAATAGCCAGACTCAATTCGTGGCGCAGCGCTATTTTCCGCGGCTGACCGGTATTTTCAGGATAGAAAATGATGTGACGTTCGCCCTTACCCGTAACCAAGGGGGGCGAGAATCCGGCTGGCAGAATGCCCAAGGCCACGTTCACCTGAGCTGTGCCGTGATCATTCTGGTATTGGCGCAATGCGGCAAAAACTGGCTCCAGTGAATCCGCCAATCCTTGCTGCACGCCAAAGTTTTGTAATTGGGCAGCAGCGGCCTGAATGATGTCTTCCGGCGATCCATACCCCTCAGCGATGCGCAGGTAGTGTGCCTCACGCGGCAAAAGGCCCAAAAGCCTCAAAATTGCGCCTTTATCCTGAGATTTTGGCGTTCCGGCATAAAGTGGTAAGGAGGCGGTTGGCATTAGATCGCTTCTGAGAATGATTATCATTCCCATAAATGCCCTGATGCCACCTGTCAATGAGAATTATTCTCAATCTGGCTTAAGCTTAAATCAAGACTACTTTGGCTCAAGCGGCGGTTTAGATCCTGTCGCCTGCCCTGTGGCATCCCGCCGTTTTCATCATAGATCCTGATCGCCGGAAATGGAAAAGGACATCGCGAGCGCGCATTTCCATATGCGTTTGTTTCCACTCTTTTTCCGAAGTTTCAAATCGTAGCCCAGCGCTAGTCCTGACAACTTTCGCATGCAGAGTATCCGCCAGATTTTTTGTAAAAACATCCGGCAACATGTTTTGAACCCGAATAGCCACAATTTGCCTGCCAACCTCTGGAGACACCGTTATTTTTTCCCAAAAACCGATGACACTTGTTTTAATATCCCGCTTACCGGTTTTGCGGATGTTTCATAGGTAATCTTGCCCTCCTCAAGCGGACTTGCCGCTGCGCCCGCCCGCCTGCGCCAAGCGCCGCAGAAAATAAAAACGCCGTCAAAGCCGCCGCTAATGAAACACGTGAATTAAAAACTGACATCATTTATTCCTTCTGATCGTATGAGGGGTGTTTTTACACAGATCTTCTAAGCATTAACAACTTAAACGCATCTATATCCAATAAAGAATAATTAAATCTAGGGGCCAAAACTCCATTTAAACCGTTTAAGCAGCCAATATTACGGCATTTCCGGGTTTGATAGGATTGGGAACTCTGAGCTTATGCGCAAAATAGGGAATAGTTTTTCTTAATCCCGCCTCCAATGGGACCTGCGCAGTCCAACCTTTCAATAATTCCTTTGCCAGTGTCGTATCCGGCTGACGTTTTTTCGGATCGTCCCCAGGCAATGAAAGAAAAACAATGTCAGACTTTGACTCTGTTAATGCTTTGATCAAATCTGCCAACTCCCGCATAGTAAATTCGCCGGGATTACCCAAATTCACAGGCCCATGATAATTGCTATCAAAAACCAATCGTGTGATGCCTTCGATTAAATCATCAACGTAACAAAATGAACGTGTTTGCGTTCCATCACCGTAAATGGTGATATTATCACCTTTTAAAGCTTGGCAAATCATGTTTGACACAACCCTCCCATCTTTCGGATCCATGTTTGGGCCATAAGTGTTAAAAAACCGAGCAATACGAACGTCCACCCCTTCTTTTTCGTAAGCAACGCAAAAGGTTTCACCCACGCGTTTGCCCTCATCATAACAAGAGCGCTCACCATCCGGATTTACATTTCCCCAATAGTTTTCTGGTTGCGGATGAATGGCAGGATCGCCGTAAACTTCACTGGTAGAGGCTTGGAAAAATGTCGCGCCTGTTTCCTGTGCCAGGGCAAGAAAATTATCTGTACCGTAAATAGCCGTCCTCAGGGTATAACGAGGATCCTTTTGATATGCTGGCGGCGACGCCGGACAGGCCAAATTGAAAATATAAGCAGGCACAATACCTGATGCCTTAATCTGATTAAGAGTGCCGGGGTCAACAACATCTGCTTCCATGAGTTGGAAGCGCGAATTATTCGTAAATTCCTGGATATTATCTAGATTACCAGTATAGAAATTATCGATGCATAAAACATTATAGCCATTTTTGAGCAGCCTGTGACAAAGGTGGCTGCCTAAAAAGCCCGCGCCCCCAGTTACGATACAAATAGGTGAGTCATTGGCCAAAGAGCGCAGAGGCATTAGAATCTCCCTCAAAATATGTTCCAGATGTAGCTATGCTTTAGACACAACGGGGCAACTTTACAAGAAAAAATGACGCCCTGCCAGAAATACTTAAACTCGAACCTGTTCCAGCCATTCTTGATAGGAAGAATCAATACTTTTGCTGCTCTGCCGTCGGATATTTTCCAGATTCCGGAAGTGGGGGTAATAATGGGTAATTTCTGTAGCATTAACAATGCAACCAGTTCTAAGACATCGGAGTTCATTAGTTCGTTAGGAATCAAGGTAATGCTAGGCTATGGCTTTGCAGGGCAGAATATTGTATAAAAAGGTCTCCTAACAACCTTGCCATGAGCCATGGAATCTCGATCTGATGCGTTTATTCCGGTTGAAGAAGGTCGGCTTAGATTTTTAAGAAAGCCGCTGAAGGATATTTTACTCTTTTTCATTCTGGCTGGCGGTTATGTGGCTACTTCCAAGCTGGGCTTTACCATGGCCTTTACCGCCGAACAAATTACGGCGGTCTGGCCGCCGACAGGCATTGCGCTCGCCGCGATTTTGCTTTTTGGTTTTCGCGTTTGGCCCGCGATTGCTCTGGGCGCTTTTTTTACTAATGCAACCGCACATGAACCTATTCTGACAGCTATGGGCATTGCCTGCGGTAATACGCTTGAAGCCGTTGCGGGCGCTTGGATGCTGCAGCGGCTGGTGAATTTTGACAACGGCATGGGCCGGTTTCGCGATGTTTTAGGCCTGGTATTCTTAAGCGCCATTCTTTCCACCATGATCAGCGCAACTGTAGGCGTAGCCAGTCTCTGTTTGGGCGGATTGCAAGGCTGGCATGTTTTTCCCAAACTCTGGCTGCTGTGGTGGACAGGTGATGCGGTGGGAGCAATCACAGTTGCGCCGTTTTTGCTCGCCTGGGCTAACGCTTTGCGCAACTCTTGGTCTGCTGACAAATTGGCCGAAGGCGCCGTACTACTGATAGGCTTGCTGATTGCATTGATCGGCATTTTTGTGGAACCTACCGCCACTGGTCAGGTCGGGCCAGCTTTTATTTATGTGGTTTTCCCCTTTGTGATCTGGGCGGCGCTGCGTTTTGGCCAGCAAGGAACCAGTCTGATAACTTTAATCGCATCAGGCATCGCAATTTGGGCAACCCTTCATAACATAGGGCCATTCAAGGTGGATTCTTTGGATGCAAGTTTGATGTTACTACAAAGTTTTATGGCCATCGTGGCAACCACAGGCCTGTGCCTAAGCGCTTCCAAACAAATTGATAAAGAAAATAAAAAGCTTGTGCTAAACCTAAAAGAAGAAGCGCGTGAAAATGAACGCCTGATCGCGCAAATTCGTGAAGCAGACCGCTACAAAGATGAATTCCTGGCGGTCCTCGCGCACGAATTGCGCAATCCCCTGGCCACCATTTGCAACGCGTTGAATGTCACACATCTATCCAGAAAAATCAGCGGCGCGTCTTATGATGTACATCATTTGGTGGAAAAACAGGCACGACAATTGGTGCGGCTGGTAGATGATTTGCTGGACGTTTCGCGCATCACACGCGGCAAGATCGACGTTCGCATGGAAAAAGTTCTGTTGGGAGATGTAATTCGTAACGCGGTTGAAACAACGCAACTACAAATCAAAATGCATAAGCACCTTTTAACCCTGCAATTGCCCGATGATCCTATCTGGCTGAAAGGCGATGCCACACGCCTGGCTCAGGTTTTTACAAATTTACTGAATAACGCGGCAAAATATACCGAAAACGGCGGGCATATCATTTTGAAAGCTGAAGCGGACAAAACTCACGCAACCATTTGCGTACATGATAATGGCATCGGCATTCCACTGGATATGCTCACGCACATTTTCGGATTGTTTGCACAGGTCGATCATACTTATGAACGCTCCCAGGGCGGGCTGGGTATCGGTTTGACCCTGGCAAGAAATCTTTTGACACTGCACGATGGCACGATTACGGCGAAAAGCGAGGGCCTGGGCAAGGGTAGTGAATTTATTGTCCGCCTGCCACTGTTAACGGCCGATGATGAAGCCGCTTTATCACAACCCGAGGTTAAAGAACTGCCAAACAAGGGGGCAGAGTCGGAGTCGCTATACCGCATGCTGGTTGTGGACGATAATAAAGATTCCGCCCAAACACTGGTCTGGATGCTGGAATTACTAGGACATGAAGCACACTCAGCCTATGATAGTTCTAGCGCCATTGCGCTTGCCGAACGCATCCGGCCGGATTTCATTTTACTGGACATCGGCATGCCCGTGATGAACGGCTATGAAGTTTGCCAAGTTCTGAAGCAAAATCCCCATTTGAAAAACACCGTTTTCATCGCGCAAACCGGCTGGGGCCAAACTGAACATCTTAACAAATCCAAGGCCGCAGGTTTTGATTATCACCTCGTCAAACCTGTACAACCCGAAGATCTGGGCCAGATTATAAAAACCGCCTTTGTTTCACCGGCACCATAAATAACAGCATCCAATTTGGTTTTAACTTCAAATACTGCAAGACGTTAGAAAATTATAAATAAAGATTATCAGAAATATAACGGATGGGAATTCAATCAGTTATGCAGAGGCACCTTGCCTTTAAAATGAATTATAAACTTTCAATAATAATTACTATAAGTTATACAACTTAAAATTGTGATTATAATTTTAATCTTTGGCATTATAATTTCGATTTCATGGCTCTGCTATCTTCAACAAATAAGTTTTGCTTTTGCAATCGGTCAGTGCGCGCGGCGCTAGCAGGCTTATTGTTGACTCCCTGTTTGATGATACCTGTATCCTCTGCTTATGCAGATGATACACTGGACAGTTTCGCACTCTCGCCTGAGCAACTTTTCAATGCCACGGTGATTTCAGTTTCCAAAACGCCGGAAAAAGTCATGGATGCGCCAGCAGCGATCTATGTTTTAACAGATAAAGACATTATGCGATCGGGCGCGACTTCAATTCCCGAGGCGCTGCGGCTAGTGCCCGGCGTACAGGTCGCGCAGGTCAATGCGAACAACTGGGCGATTTCCGTGCGCGGTTTCGCCAGCACGGGCTTGGGCAATAAACTGCTGGTACTGATCGATGGGCGCGAAGTTTATGATCCGCTTTTTTCCGGCGTCTATTGGGATGCGCAAGATACAGTACTGGAGGACGTTGACCGGATTGAAGTGGTGCGCGGCCCAGGCGGTACATTATGGGGTGATAATGCGGTCGACGGTGTCATCAACATCATCACGAAAAAGGCGGGGGAGACGCAAGGCGGCCTGACCAGCCTAGCAGTGGGTAATCATGAAAAAGCGATTGGCGAAGCGCGTTACGGCGGCCGGCTTGATGACGGCGGCGCCTGGCGCGTTTACGGCAAATATACCGATCGCGGCCCCGAGCCAGCCGTGCAAGGTGGCGGCACACACAACTCAGCAACCAGCGGTTTTGGCACGACGGATCATGACGGTTGGGCCGAAGGGCGTGGTGGTTTTCGCACCGATTGGGACAAAATCGGCGTGAATAATGACAGTTTGACGGTACAAGGCGATACATACCAAAGTTCCGCCGGACAATTACGGTTTTACCCGAACCTCACGGCCGGCACTAACCCTCTGACAGATGAATATATCGATGCGCGCGGCTCGAATTTGCTCACCCGCTGGACGCGTAATTACAGTTCGGATTCCCGACTGACGGTACAAAGCTATGTGGATTACGTTTACCGCAGTCAGGAATACCTCGATGATACGCGCACATCCTTTGATTTCGACACACAATATGAAGCGCCGCAAATGGCTTGGAACAAATTTACGGTCGGGGCACATTACCGCTATAGTGAGGATAAGCTGGGTTTATCCCCTGATGTGACAGCGCTCCACGCGCGTGCGCATGATCAGATTTTGAACAGTTTTATTCAGGACAAAATCACGTTGGATCCGAACCGTTGGTACCTGACATTGGGCAGCAAGTTCGAAGACAATAATTATACCGGCATCGAAATTCAACCTAGCGCGCGGTTGCAATATCATCCAGATGATCAACAAATGATCTGGGGCGCAGTGTCGCGCGCCGTACGCACGCCAAGCCGGTTGGATGATGATCTGACACTGGTACAGGCTGCGGCCAAGATTGCCAGCACGGTTTATACGGTTGATACACTTTCCAATCCGAATTTATATAGTGAAGATTTGGTAGCCTATGAACTTGGTTACAGGCGGCAATTGACGCCGACCGCCTCAGTCGATGTGGCGGCTTTTTATAATGATTATTCTGAACTGGAATCCTATACCGTTTCCATCCTGCCTTTCGACCATGTCTTTGAAGGCTTAACGCCGAACAATAGCATGAAGGGTGAAAGCCACGGACTGGAAACCACACTCGATTGGCGTGCGCTTAATAATCTGCGCCTGTCTGCTTCAGGCAGTTTACTGGAAATGAAATTATGGAGTCCTAATAGCGTCGGCGAAAATGCGGAAAACCAATCGCCAAGTTTCCAAGGTAATCTACACGCCGAATGGGATATTACGCGCGATGTTTCGTTTGATACGATTTTATACCGTGTCGACCATTTGCAAGATTTCGGTCTTCCGGGTTACACTCGGCTTGATATGCGCCTGGGCTGGCGCATCGCGGACGGATTGGAATTCGATCTGGTCGGGCAAAATTTATTGGAACCTGAACATCCTGAATTCCTTTCCGCAACCAACCCGCAAACCATGGCAGCCTATATTGGCCGCAGCGTTTATGGAAAAATCACGTGCAGATTTTAATACGCCTTCTTTTTGCGCTTGCGCTGCTGTGCGGGCTTTCCGTAACAGCACACGCGGAAGTTGTGCAACTTCAGGAACAACAAATCAAAGCCGGTCTGCTGTATAATTTTCTGAAATATACGGACTGGCCCGCAGCAAGCCTGACTGGCGCAACCCTTAATATTTGTATTTTCGGTGATGACCCTTTTAGCGGTAGCCTCAATCCCATCCAGGGGCGCACGGTGAATCAGCATCAAATCGCAATCCGCTATGTGCAGGGCGCGGGCGAAATAACGAATTGCCAAATGCTTTTTGTGAATCAGAACGAACAATCCGCGTGGCCCAATCTGCATCGCGCGTTGGTTGGAAAAAGCATTTTAACGGTCAGTGATTTTCCTGGCTTCGCAGCCGCAGGCGGCATGATTGAATTCAGCCACCAAAACGATCACATCAATGCCAATTTGGATCTAGATGCTGTGGATCATGCTGGATTGCATATTGAAGACCGCCTGTTACGCCTCGTCACCATTGTGCATGGAGACAATTAATGAAATGGTGCGCCAACTCCATCCGTACGGTTTTATTGTCGGCTTTTGCGGTTTTGGCGTTGCTTATTGCCGGATTAGCAGGCGGTGATGTTTATAGCGAATGGCAGCGGCTGAATAAAATCACACAACTTAAAAATGCGACAGTGATCAGCGAGAAATTATTCGATGCAACAGAAAAGTTTTCCATCGAGCGCGATATCGCACTGACCATTCTACACGCGCCGGAAACGTTGGAAACACTCCAGCCACGCTTGACAGAAAGCCGCATGGCAGCAGATGCGGCAATGAATGACGCCATGGGATCTTTGCGGCAATACCGGTTTCCTGAACTCGATCAATTGCAACAAAAAACTCTATCCTACCGCACGGAAATTGAAAAACTGCGCCAGCAGATCAGCCGGACCGTTTCAGATCGCGCAACATCCCCAACTCTTGAGAAAAAATGGTATGACACTGTTACGGCGCTCACAGAGCAGACTGAAGATCTATGGCTTGGCTTTGCAGGGCATTTTTCTGATATTGACCCCACCGCAACCCTGCACATGCGCTACTGGCATTGTTTACGCATCATCATGGATAATACAGGTCACGAGCGCGCCGCAATTGCGGAATTGATTTCAACCAACGCTGCCCCTACGCCGCAGCAATCCGCAGAACTATGGCACAACCGAGGCGCCGTCGATCTCAGTTGGAAAACCGCTGAAATCTTAGCAGCGCAAAGCGGCCTCTTCCCCATCATTAGCGCGGAATTTTCCGATGCAAAAAGCCATTACGAAACCCTGCAGGATATGACCGAGAATATTTTCTATTTGCCTGACGCACACAGCGGCACCTATCCCATCGGCGCGGATATATGGCTGGAATTGTCCAGCGAACTGGGAGACTCTCTAGATGATTTAAAAGCAGCGTCGCATAAAGAAATAGTGCGCTATGTGATGAACTTCCGAGTCAAAGCACAACAAGCCATTCTTTTTCATGGTTTGATTTTGATGATTGCCTTAACACTTTGCATCTATACTTTTCACCTTGTTACAAATCGCGTTGTGCATCCGATTAATTATATGATTGATGCTTTACTCAGTATAGCAAACGGCAAGCCGGGCGCGTTCGTGCCGCCGCAGCGCAGACAACTCGCGGAAATCGGTAATTTAATGCAGATTATGAACGCCTTACAGAGAAATGTCGAAGCAGCACTGCTGCTCGCCGCCGTGGTGGAATCCTCAGAAGATGCGATCATCAGCAAAACACTGGATGGCAAAATTCTGTCCTGGAACCGTGGAGCAGAACATCTGTTTGACTATAGCGCGGCGGAGGCCATCGGTCAGTATATTAATCTTATCATTCCGCCAAAGTATATGAATGAAGAAAATCAAATCATCGCGCAAATTCATGAAGGAAAATCAGTGGATCATTTCGAGACTGTGCGCATGGCGAAAGGCGGCCGGCTAATTGATATTTCGTTGGCTGTTTCACCCATCCGAAATGCAGCAGGAGAAATCATTGGTGCATCCAAAACCGCACGCGACATCACCGAACGCAAACAAGCTGAAGCCCAGCTGCTGCGCTATATGCGTGATTTAGAACGCAGTAATCAGGAATTAGATGATTTCGCTTATATTGCTTCGCATGATTTGAAAGAACCGCTACGCGGACTATTTAATCATGCGTCATTTTTGTTAGAGGATTATGAAGGAAAATTGGACGAAGATGGCGTAAAGCGACTCCATCGTCTTGCCCATCTATCGCGGCGTATGGAACACCTGGTGAATGATTTGCTCTATTTCTCACGCCTGGGTCGCGCAGAACTAGCGATCCAGGAAACTAATGTTCATCAGATTATTTCGGATATCGAAGAAATGATGGAGTCCTTTCTGCATGAGCGCAATGCACATATTATTGTACCAAAAAAACTGCCCAAAATTGTCTGTGATAAACCCAGGATTACGGAGGTTTTCCGTAATCTCATCACCAATGCTGTTAAATATAATGACAAGCCCGAACGTATCGTAGAAATCGGCTTTTTGGACCGCGCCGAGACTCCTCAAGGACCAGAAAATGGTGTATTCTACGTCAAGGATAATGGGGTCGGGATTGAGCCTGGCTTTCACCAAGAAATCTTTCGTATCTTCAAACGCTTGCAGCCCGCAGACGGCAGTAAAGAAGAAGGCACTGGTGTCGGTTTAACGTTCGTGAAGAAAATTATCGAACGTCATAAAGGCCGCATCTGGCTGGAATCCATCCCGGGCCAAGGCACTGTGTTTTATTTCACTCTAGGGAGATAAATATGAGCGAGACCATGGCAACTCAATCCATCCTAATCGTGGAGGACAGCGAAGATGATTATGAAGCGACACTACGCGCTTTTAAAAAAGTTAATTTGCGCAACCCGATTCATTGGTGCGCGTCAGGCCAAGAAGCATTGGATTATCTGAAACACGAAGGCAAATACAGGAGCCAAGAAACCGCGAAACCGGGATTAATTTTACTGGATCTAAACATGCCAGGCCTTGATGGGCGTAAAACGCTCGAAATGATCAAAGCCAACGACATGTTAAAACGCATTCCGGTGATTATTCTAACCACTTCCAGCGATGAACGGGATGTGCAGGCCTGTTATCAATTGGGGGCTAATACCTATGTGCAAAAACCAGTCAGTTTTGACGGGCTGATTGAGGCCATCAAGCGGCTCAAAGAATACTGGTTTGAAATCGCGCTGCTGCCTAAAAACAGCCTGTCCGAGAATATAGCATGAAGATCCTCATCATCGATGACAATGAGGATGACCGGCTGCTTTATCGCCGTTGTCTGCAAAAGGATGCGTATGAAATTTATGATATTGTTGAATCGGATGACGGTGAAAAAGGCCTACAACAAATTCAAGTTGCCCCGCCCGATTGTGTTTTACTGGATTATTCGCTGCCAGGCTATAACGGTATCGAAATCTTAAAACGCATTCGCGCGGCGCAGCCTTTTGTATCGGTGGTGATGCTAACCGGTCAGGGAAATGAATCCATTGCCGTCACCGCAATGCATGAAGGCGCACAAAATTATATCACGAAGTCTGCTGTCACACCTGAAGCGATTCAACGTATTGTGCGCAGCGCAGTGGAACATTGCGCGATGGAAAAACGTATTCACGAACAACGTACGGCATTAGAAATCTTCACGCGCGCTCTGGCACATGATTTGAAAGAGCCGGTACGCACAATCAAATCCTTCCTCGATCTGCTAATTGAAGGCGAAATCTTTTCGGAAAGTGGGAAAGAATATACGCAATATATCCAAAAGGCTGCCGAGCGCATGGGCAATTTGGTGGAAACAGTTTATTTCTATACGCGCCTTGATACTTCGCCGGAACAAATCGCACGCGAACATTGTGACATCGCGGCTGTGCTGGAAGAAGTGAAGGACAATATTGCACAATTGATCCGCGATAGCGGTGCCGCCATCACGCATGGCTCTTTGCCGCGGGTCTATATTAATCACATGCACTTAATACAGATTTTACAAAATTTGATTTGCAACGCCATCCGCCATTCGGACAAAAAGCCTGAAATTCATATTGATGCAGCACGCCAGGATGACAAATGGATTTTACGAATCGCGGATAACGGCATCGGTATTGCAGATCATTACGGCGCGCAGGTGTTTGAACCTTTCCGCCGCATGAACCATCAAAAAGAACAAGGCCTTGGTCTTGGTCTTGCAATTTGTAAAAAGATTGTGGAGTCTTACGGTGGCAAGATCTGGTATGAATCCACGCCGGGCAAAGGCACGATGTTCTTTTTTACCCTGCCACAAGATACAACTGATACTTCATCCCTTACTGCCACTCCAACCATACAGCCAGAAGCTGCCCTGCAAGGCAAACCTGAATCCATCGCGCGTATCATGCTGGTAGACGATAATGAGGCCGATATTAAGCTGGCCAAAATTCTTTTAATCGATCGTGTGAATCTACAATGTCATTTGACCATAGCGCGCGACGGCACCGAAGCGCTAGAAATACTCCAATCCGAAATCAATACTCAGGGGAAACCAGATCTCTTACTACTTGATATCAATATGCCGCGCATGAGCGGCTTTGAATTGCTGGAAAGAATGCGTGACCAGGATGAATTACGCGGGATCCCAGTCGTCATGTGCACTACTTCTAATGATGACAAAGATATAGCGCGTGCAAAATCCCTGGGAGCGGTGGGTTATATGAATAAGCCTGCGGGACTGGATAAATTAAAGCCTTTTATTGAACAAATACCCTGTCTGAACTTGCAGACTGCTAATGGTGGTTATGCCCTGTTACGCACGGGTTGAGTGCCTTGCAACCAAAAAAATTGTTTGAAATCAAAGTCTTATGGACATGAGCAGGAAACATAAATTTTGCTTAAAATACTCGCTGAATAAGCCAATAATTTTACAAAAAGATAATCAAAAAATGATGAAAAGTTTTCCGTTTCATCACGGATAGTAAACCGCTTTTTCATAAAGGTTATCATAAAATACACGATAAGGTTGTTGTGATTTTACATGTGTCAACCAAAGGTTTGCAGCATGTTTAAATTTCATAATGTCAGAATGTATTTATTGATATTATTGCTGGCGGAAATAAATTCTCCGCTGCCGGGGCATGCCGCAACACAAGGGACTCTGGGTCCCACCTCCACCGGCAGCGTGAATATCAGCGTGACAAAAGTTGTTGAGGCACAGATCACCGATATTAGCGATATGACGCTGCCCAGCTGGAGCATCGGCGATGGCGATGTGACGCTTTATTCCAACATTTGCGTTTATTCCTCGACTGGCAGTTATAAAGTCACGGCGACAGGCAGCGGCGCAGGCAATGCCTTTACGTTGAGCAGTGGCGGCAATGATATTCCTTATAGTGTGACGTGGAATAGCAACGGTACGGGCGCATTGGATAACAATGGCACACCGCTCGGCAGCAATATGCAATCCACTGATTTTTCCAATGCCGCTACGACCACGGCAGATTGTAATCACGGTGGCGCGGGTAATGATACGGCGCGCGTTATTATCAATATCACCGATGCCGATATGACCGCCGCGATGGCGAGCTCGACGCCTTATAGCGGCACGATTACTATGCTGATTACGCCGTTTTGATGGATGTGCGACATGCGGCGTTTTTTGATTATCTTGGCGGTTTTAATTGCTACGGCAAATCAACCTGCGACGGCACAGATACTTGGCGTCGGCCCGGTTGAGATCAGTAATATAAGCGATTTTAATTTGGGCACCTGGGGCATCGGCGATCCGGCCATTGTTGCGCATATGGATTTATGCATTTACGCGCTCGTGACGGTGCCGCTGACGAGTTATTCCATTACGATCAGCAGTCCGGGCGGTTATATCCTCACCAGTGGATCGCATCAGATCCCCTATTCGCTTTATTGGGACGATTCCGGCGCTGGGAACTTGGGTTCGACGAACGGCACACAGCTTAGTAACAATGTGGCACTGACGGGCCAGATGAAGGCAAATATTCTTTCAACTTCCTGCGCGTTAGGAAATCCGAGCGGACCGAACGCGCGCCTGACGATTAAGATTACGACACAAGATATGACGAACGCTTTGGCAGGGAATTATACGGGAACGATTACGTTATTAGTCAGCCCGACTTGATACTGAAATCGATAGAGCAGGAGGAATTGGGTGCCTCTCTGGCGGAAGTTAATCTTGGTATGGATTTTGATCGGCGCGTGGGCCATGCCCGCTTGCGCGGCGGTAAAGACTGTGCGTGGCGCACCGCAGGGATTTGAAAAACTGGATGAGCCGCGTTTTGCTTTGATATCCTTATCCTACGGCGGCGAGGCGTTGGGGCGTTTTGCTGTCCATTTTGCGCCGGGGGTTGTTCAGCTTGATAAACCGGAAGCGGTTATCGCCGCGTTGCCGAATATCAAGGATAAAACGCACACGTTATACGCGCTTAGCCGCCCACTGCCCGCGCATGCTGAATTGCTTTGCACGACGAAACACCAAGATAACTGCGGTAAGCTGCAGCCCGACGTTATCGGCGTGATTTTTGATGAAGATCATTTGAGTGCGGAATTATTCATCAATAAAAACGACTTATCCGTCACGGACGAAACAGGCGATCATTTCTTGCCCCTGCCGGGTGACCGTTCTTTTTCCTCCATCGCTTCTTTCAACGGCGCGATTAACGGCACGAGCGGCGCTACGCCCAATTTCGCTTTCGGCAATAATTCCACTTTCTCATCCGGCGAAAAACGCCTTGACATACAAACCACCTATGCCAACCAGGGTTTGCGATTTGACACACTCGCGGGACATGATGAAAGCCAAGGTTGGGATGCATCCGGTGGATTGTTCCGCAGCAATCCGATGGCGTTGATCACTGACCGCGATATCGCGGGGGTTTCATATGCCACTTCGATGCGTACGTGGCTGGATCAATATAAAACCGAGGGCAATGATATTATCGTCTATCTGCCGCGCCGCGCTTTTGTTTCGATTTATCGTGAAGGCCGCCTCTATTCCTCACGCAGTTATGAAGCAGGCAATCAGCGCATTGACACCAGCGTCCTGCCAGATGGCGCTTATAATATCACGTTGAAGATTCGGGATTCCGACGGCTCCGTGCGCGAAGAACAGCATTTCTTTGCCAAACATCAGGAAATTCCGCCCACCGACGCGCCCATTTATTATCTGCAAGGCGGCCTGATCCGTGCACCTGCGATCAACGACCGAACCGTGCCGGTCATCACATCCAATCCCATTTTGCGTGCGGGAACCGTGCGGCGGATTGATGATAATTTGGGCTTGAACCTCAGCCTGCTCGGCGTGTCGAACCGCGTCTTTATGGAAAGCGGATTATTCTGGCTGCGCCCCAGCGGGCAAGCCGAAGGCACGCTGCTGACTTCCACGCATGGCGATTTTGGCACGCAGGCGGGTTATCTTTATAACGTCGGCAAATGGAGTGCCGATATTGATGTACGGCAATTATGGATGAGCAATGATAACGTCCCCGGTTTTCAAAACGCCGTGCAAACGAATACGCAGGGCACTGCAACGGCAACTTATGCGGCCAGCCCGACTTTCAATCTCGGTCTGCGCGCGAGTTATACGAAGAATGAAAATTCCCCCGCCATCACTTCTGCCGGACCTTATGCGGAATGGCGCATTTGGCAGCGGAATGAAAGCATTTTGCGCCTTACCGCCAACGCCGCCAATACCGGCGGGCGCGGCGAAGGCAGCATGCTGCTTTATTTTTCCACGCGCTTCGGCGATTACGGCGTCACCGCCACCGGCGGCATGGATATGGGCAACGGCACCGACGGCGCACTGGGCAGTTTGCGCGTTTGGCACGACGGTTCCACACCAGGCAATCATGAAATCGAAGGCGCGGAGATCAGCCATGACAAAGACCGCCGCACCATCAGCGGTGATGCCGATCTGCGCGGAGATTTCGGCCAGGCCAGCGGCAGCGTACAGGATTCATTCGGCCAGGGGCAATCTATGTTCAGCTACGGCGGCAATTTCTCCTTTAACGCTGCGGAATTGGCGGATGAATTCCATCTGGGCGGCGATGAAAATGATAAAAGCGCGGTGATTATCGAAACCAGCGGCGATGCCGATATGCCCATGAAAATTTTCGTCAACGGCATTGAACGCAGCAGCGTCAGCGTCGGCGACCGTCAGATGATTTACCTCTCGCCTTTCCACACCTACCGCATCCGAATTGCGCCCGCGAAAACTGGCCTCGTAGATTATGACGCGATGGAACGCAAAGTAACGCTTTATCCCGGCAATGTGGTGAAACTGGTTTGGGATGCGAATAAATTTTACGTCGTGGCGGGGCGCATTGTGACGCCCGGCGGCACAGCTCTGGCCGGCGGCGTATTGCAAGAAGGCCATGCGCAAACCGCCACCGATGATACGGGCCGCGTGCAAGCGGAACTATCCGCGCCGCATACCATGACTTTCGCCACTGCGGATGGCGGCAATTGCCAGGTGCATTTGCCGGATGCAGCGCCGGTGAACGGCGTATTGTTATACCACGACGATTTAGTTTGTGCGCCGATTAATCAAATCGCTTCTCAATAGTCCGCGCGCCGTCCCAAACGGAATAAGTCACCGGCGCGTTCAGCGGTAGAGTGACCTGCGCACTGGTTCCCGGATAAACGCGCATTAACCGTGACGGTTTGCAATTCCCAGGCGCCAAACATTGCTGGCCGTTTTGGAAAAGAATATCGGTATTGCCATTATTGATGACGGAGAAATTGTTGCCCTGCCGCCCTGCTTGATAAGACGGCACGGACGCAGCAGGCCGGACAATAACTAAAACTTCATAACCGATCAGAATTTTCAGGCCAAGGCGGTTGCTGTCATCAATGCCTTTCACGATAGGCTTAATAGCAACACGGTAAATATGTTCCTGCGCATCCGGCTCATGCAGCAAAACAAAACGCAAAACTTTTTCACCCCCGGGCGCGAGAACCACTTTGTCCGGCACCACCAACAATCCGCTCTGCGCTGGATCGGTGATCAGATGTCGCGTTTCATCCGGTCGGCCCGGATTGATGACTTCATTGATTTCCGTAATGATGTAATTGCTGTCCGACGAATGACTGCTGATGATAACATCCTGCTGGCGCGGGCCGTCTTTATTGAACTCAATAATTGCTGAATTAATAGAAAAATCCGCCGCATGGGCAAGCATAGGTTCCCACGAGACAAACACCATCGCCCCTATCAAAAGACGAAAAAACCCGCGCATTTCACCTACCCCAATTGCAACATAACAGATTTGTTTTTCATATCATAGTATGGTTATTTCCATATACCGGGCAAGTGGATTAGACTACTTGCGGCAATTGACCAAGGCTCGTCCAGAAATGCACGATATCCTGCAAGGCTTTGGTAAATTCTTTGCCACTGAAAGGCTTTACCACATAGGCACTGGCGTGATGATCATAGCAATTACGGATATCACCGGGTGATTGTGAGCTAGTAAACATCACGACCGGAACAACTTTGAGCGCCGCATCGGTTTTGACGTTTTCCAGAAATTCCAAACCGCCCATTCGCGGCATATTTAAATCCAGCAGCATTAAAGATGGTGTCGGCGCACCGTCAAAATTCTTCTGTTTATTCAGAAAGTCCAATGCCTCCGCACCGTCGTTTACGACCGAAAGATTACAGGCCGGCTGAATATCACGAAAAGCGCGGCGGGTCATTTCCACATCACCTTCATTGTCTTCGATCAACAGAATTTCAAAGGGTATCGTCATGGGATGCTCCTTGCGGCAGGTTAAAGAAAAAGGTGGCGCCCTGGCCTGGCGCGGATTCAAACCAGATATCGCCGCCGCACAGCCGAATGAATTTGCGGCAGGTGGAAAGGCCAATACCCGTACCAGGGTAATCTTCTTTACGATGCAACCGCTGAAAAATTGTAAAAATTCTATCATGAAATCTTGGATCGATACCAATGCCGTTGTCGCGCACGGCAAAACGCCAACCGTTTTCCACGCGTTCCGCCGATACGGTGATTTCCGGCGGTTGGCGGCCATCCTGAAATTTCAATGCATTGCCAACCAGATTCTGCAGCAGCACACGCATCAAAGTTGGGCTGGTCTGTAACACCGGCAGATCATTATAATGAATATGCGCGCCGGTTTTTTTGATAACGTCCTCAAATTCGGCCAGCACTTCGCGCGCAATGTCATTTACGTCCACGCGTTCGGCCTTGATTTCCTCTCGCCCGACGCGCGAGAAGGTTAAAATATCTTGGATCATTTTCTGCATGCGCTGTGCGTTGCTGATAATCTGATGTAAATATTTCCGGCTTTCCGCATCCAGCACATTCGCCGATTGCTCCTCGAGGAGCCCGGCATAAGAATTCATCATACGCACCGGTTCCTGCATGTCGTGTGAACAGATATAGGCGAAACGCTCCAGCTCTTCATTGGATTGCTGCAACACAGCGTTGAGTTTCATGATCTGTTCATGCTGCATATAGATATCCAGATAAACCTTCACTTTGCTTTTCAGAATATCTGGATTGATGGGCTTAAAAATATAATCCACTGCGCCGATTTCGGCGGCTTGACTGGCATATTTTTCTTCTTTGCTAATCGCAGTAACAAAAATAATCGGCACACCATGCATGGATTCATGTTCCTGCATCAGCATCGCCGTTTCAAATCCATCCATCTCCGGCATCTGCACATCCAACAGCACAACGGCAAAACGGTGACGCAGCAACAGCGATAAGGCTTCATTGCCTGATGCAGCCTTAAAGATATTCGCATAAAGCGGCCGCAAAACTTTTTCCGTGGCCAGCAGATTTTCCTTGCGGTCGTCCACGATCAAGATATTCGGCGTTACTTCCTGGCCGGATGCTTGGCGCATTTGTGCCTGAAAAAAATCCTCAGCTCGCAGTGCCTGTGCCATACGAGATCCTTTCATTAAGTTTGATCAATAAGGGTGCGATCTTTTCCAAATCCAGAACATGATCCGGTTGAGCGCATTGCATGGCGGCTTGCGGCATATAGGGACTTTCCGCCGTTTTGGGATTTTGCACGATGGCCATACCGCCGCGCTGCCGGATGATTTTCAATCCTGCGGCGCCGTCCGCATTGGCGCCCGTCAGCACCACACCGATCAGGCGATCGCCGAAAGCATCTGCTGCGCTTTCAAATAACATATCAATCGACGGGCGGCAGTAATTTACTTTTTCGTCCATAGAAAGACTGAAACTGCCATCCGGCTCGATCAATAAATGATAACCGGCTGGCGCGAGGTAAGCCATACCTGGTTGCGGCGTCTCTTTATCTTCTGCATCCTTAACGGCAAGGGCACCGGCACGGGATAAGTATTCCGCCAAATAGGCATCGGAATGCTCATGGATATGCTGCACAATCACAATCGGCAGTAAAAACGATGCGGGCAACGCCGAAAGCAGTGTTTTCAGCGCCTGCATGCCGCCTGACGATGCACCGATGACGACCGCATCAAACATGCGCCGCCCCTATTTTGCGGTAAATTTTTTGTTTGACGTCCGCTGCCTGATAATGGTTTTTGACATTAGAAAAATTCAGTGTTTCGCGGTTACCCAGGCATAAGAATCCACCGTGGCGCAAACTGTCGGTAAAGAGCGTTAAAACGCGGCTTTGCAAAACCTTGTCAAAATAAATCATCACGTTGCGGCAGGCGATAAAATTCATTTCGCCGAATACGCCGTCTGTGACCAGATTATGATAGGAAAAGGTAATGCGCTCCTTCAAGAAATCTTTCATTTTCGCCAAACCGTAACCGGCACTGTAATAATCGGAAAAATCGCGACTGCCGCCGCCAGCTAGATAATTGGCGATATAATTAGGCATGCGTTCTTCGGGATAAATGCCCGCTTCAGCAGCGGCCAACGAATGCTTGTTGAAATCGGTGGCATAAATCCGCGCACGGTCTAGAAAATTTTCCTCATGCAGCAAAATAGCCATGGAATAAACTTCTTCACCCGTCGCACAGCCCGCATGCCAAATTTTAACAAAGGGAAAAGTTTTTAGAACTGGAATGACTTTTTCGCGCACCGCGCGATAGAAATCCGGATCACGGAACATTTCCGTCACCGTCACAGACATATACTTTAAAAACCGGTCGAAGAATATTTCATCATGCATCAGCCGGTCCAAGAGCTGGGGTTATGAT
>Ga0206950_1014_pt1 | contig 51849 bp, 46 predicted proteins | sample Alteio_BWOrgHeat_41_FD_152954 | JGI IMG/M metagenome (GOLD analysis project Ga0206950, IMG submission 152954) | Enriched cells from forest soil in Barre Woods Harvard Forest LTER site, Petersham, Massachusetts, United States -... | ecosystem: Environmental > Terrestrial > Soil > Temperate forest >... | reverse complement strand
ACCTCACATAAAGGGTGGTCGACCTGGCACGCCAGAAAAAGACGCGCTGCTGATAGTAAAAGAACACCACGTCTCAATCGACCCCAAAATAGCACGGCGTGGTTTTTGCCCCTAGTTACGGCTAATGCGACAGCGCGCTGCGCGGATCGGTATTGTCATACTGGCCGGTGCCGTTTTGCAAGCCAAGGCGCATCGCGCCGCCATCGCCAAATTTGAGTATGTTCACAGCCGAATTTCCGCCTGATGTTTCATCCAGCTTCTCATCCGGATCGGAAAATTTTGAAGTGCCGTCAGAGTTCGCATAGGCGCTGCCGCCCGATTCCGTAAAAGCACGCGCGGGCGGCGCCACAACCACCATCAGCGCGGCGAACAGAATAAGGAATACAAAGCGGCATTTCATAGGATAATTTTAACGCGCCGCGCGGATTTTTTCAATGGCTTCGCGCGCGCGTTGAATATCCTTGATGCCAGGCGCGATTTCCAGGCGGCTGTTTAGGTCCAAGCCATAAAGTCTGGGATGATCAAACGCGATTGCCTGTGCAATATTTTCAGACCCAATGCCGCCTGACAGAAAAAATGGAACGTCGCCGCGATAACCATGCAATAGCGACCAATCAAAAGTTTGGCCTGTGCCGCCATGTTGCGCCGATGGCGTATCGAATAACAAAAAATCAAACGGCAAATCTGGTGCAGATAGCATAGCGATATTCTCCGCCGTCGCGGCGAAAGAGCCGAGAATAGTTTCCGCAAACCCTTGCGCGCGCAGTTCCCGCGCGCATGCGATTTGCGTGGTGCCGCAGAGCTGCACGCCAGACAGGCGGATGGCGAATGCAGTGGCGATAATTTGTTCAGCCGCTTCATCGACGAAAACACCGATGGCGGGTGCGGGCGCGGCAGTACGGATTTGCGCGGCGGTTTCAAGGGTGACGGCGCGCGGCGAAGGCGGATAAAAAATCAGTCCAATATAATCGGGAACAAGCGCGCCGACCGCCGCCGCGTTTTCCGCATCGGCCAAGCCGCAAATTTTGATTTTCAAATCGCTTTTTAAATTATTGGGCATCGTCACCCGCCAGAATTTTTTGCGCGCCGGTGATCATATCTGCGCAGGCCTGCGCCGGCCGGCCCGTTTTCAGGAATTGTTCACCGATGAGAAAGCCATGATATCCCGCGCGTTTCAGCCGCGCAAGCTGTGCCGCATCGCGAATACCGCTCTCCGCCACCGCAGGCATGCCACGCGGCAAGTGCGGGAAAATTTCCGCATGCAGCGCCTGGCTGTTTTGCAATTTGTCGAGATCACGCGCGTTTACACCAATGATATTCGTGCCATCGCAAAAATGGCCTGCTATTTCCTGTTCGTTATGCACTTCCAGCAACACATCCATGCCGAGCGATCGCGCCAGAGCGGCGAAAGCCCGAGTCTGTTGCGGCGTCAGAATCCGCGCGATCAGCAAAATCACATCCGCGCCATGCGCGCGGCTTTCGATGATTTGATATTCGTCGATGATAAAATCTTTACGCAAGACCGGCGCATCGGTGGCGGCGCGCGCGGCGGTTAAATCTGCCAATGTGCCGGAAAAGAATTTTTGATCGGTAAGAATGGAAAGCCCCGCCGCGCCGGATTGCACATAATCCGCTGCAACTTCCGCGACGGATAAATCCGGATACAACACGCCCGCCGAAGGCGAGGCGCGTTTGATTTCCGCGATCACCCCAAACGTCCGGCCGGATGTGAGCGCCGCTGCTAGTGAAACGGTCGGACGCGTGAAACCGGGGAGTTTTTCTAGCTCCGCCGCCACACAGGCGGCCTTACGCTCGGCCACTTCGCGCTGTTTTTCGGCGATGATTTGATCCAGAATATGCGTCACCTCTGCCCTCGCAGTTTTTCGATGATTGTTTGCACGCGGCCGCTTTGTAAAATCTCGCGCGCGGTTTGGAAATGCTGTGCAATGCTGTGCGATGGCTCCGCCAAATGCATCGCCACAGCTGCGTTCGCGGCGACGGCGGTGCTTTTATGATGAGACACACCGCGCGCGATGGCGAGGAACGTGTTTTTATTTTCCGTCATGTCGTTTGACAATTTTAATTCCTCGGGCGCCAAGGGCGCCAGATCAAAATCCTCCGGCGTTAGAATCTGTTCTTCGCCATTCACGCAAATCCGCGCGGGCGCGGTGAGGGACATTTTATCGTAACCTGCTTCGTCATGGATAATCGCATAATTACCGCCACCCCGGCCTGCGCCGGGGCAAGCATGCAGCGCGGCGGCGCGGTAAATATCATAAACTTCACGCGACGCGACGCCCAAGATGCGATATGCGGGCGCGGCGGGATGACACAGCGGTCCTAGGATATTGAAAACTGTCGGGAAATTCACCTGCTTGCGCGCCGCGCCGATGGCGGCGAGCGCGGGATGAAAATGCGGCGCGTGTAAGAATGTGATGCCGCATGCGTCGAGTTGCCCCCGCGCCGCTGCGGCGTCGGCGGGCAGCGAAATTTCCAGCGCGCGCAGAATGTCCGATGAACCGCTGGCGGAAGAAGCCGCGCTGTTGCCGTGCTTCGCCACCGCATGCCCGGCGGCGGCCAAGGTTAGGGCCGCGAGCGTCGAGATATTAAACGTATTCTTGCCATCCCCACCCGTGCCGCAAATATCGATGACCGGCACATCAAAATCGAAAGTTTTCGCGCGCGCCATGATCGCATCGCGAAAACCCAAAACCCATTCGGCGTTCAAGGGAATATTTTTCAAGGCGGCCAGGAATTCACATAATTCATTCTGGCTGTGATTGCCATCTAGGACGGCGGCGAGAATGTCGCGCGCGCCCATACGCGATTGTAATTGTTTTGGCGAAACAGCAATCATTTACGCACCGGATAAAGCTGGTTCAACGCGCGCAACATTAAATCCATGCCGCGTTCGGACATAATGGATTCCGGATGCGCTTGAAATCCGGCGATGCCCGGCGCCTGCATCGCGATGATGCGGTCGCCGTCGAGATCGAAATTGAAATCCTTTCGCGCGCGCGCCGCGTCATCATAAACCGGCGAGAAGGAATTATAAAAACCCAGGCGATGCAAATCGCCCATCACGCGCACTTCGCGTTGCAAGCCCTGTGTGGATTGCGGCTGACGCGCGACAGTAAGTCCTTCATACACTGCAATCGTTTGATGGCCGAGACAGACGCCGAGCAACGGCCGCGCGCGGGATTTTAATTGCGCGACGATATCCTGAAGCAACTTCATGCGCGGATGCGCCATGTCCGTGGGATCGCCCGGGCCGGGGCCGATGATGGTGACATCGGCATCATCCGTTGCCGCATTATATTCAAACGTATCGACAACGCGCACGCGCGCCTGTTGCACGCGCAGCATGTGGCCGGTCATATGCGCGAAATCGTCTTCGTTATTGATGATGGTGATGCGCATGCCGTCGATCGGCGTGATGTCGCGCGTGAAGGCACTCTGGCGATCCATCCAGAAATGCGAAAGTTTTTCATTCCGTGCGGCGAGCATGGGCGCGACAGCGGCGCGCAAATCGTCCGTCAAATAACGGTCCTGGAATTTCGATGTGCCGGTGAGAATGCCAAGGATTCCCATGGCTTTCGCGCGGCTTTCGGCGGCTTCGGACGCCGCATCGGAATCGCGCACGATACCCCCGCCGGCTTGCACGCGGAATTCACCGTCCGCGTTGATCTCGGCGCAGCGGATAAGGATCGCGCAATCCAGATCACCGTTCGGCGCGTCGGTGCGCGGGCACTGATAGATACCGATTTCGCCCGCGTAATAACGCCGCGATTGGCCTTCATATTTTTTGATAATGCGCGCGGCGGATTCCATCGGCGAGCCGACCACCGTCGGCGCGTGGAGCGTGCGGCGCAGCGCGGCAATCGTATCGCGCGTGCGCAGGCCGATGAGTTGATATTCCGTATGCACCACCGCACCGATTTCACGCAGGAACGGCCCGTTGATAACCCCGCCGTCGGGGCAAATCACGCCCATCATTTTCATTTCTTCATCCACGACCTGGAACAGTTCGTTGATTTCTTTTGGATCGTTCAGAAAATTTTCCAGACGCGCGGGGAAAGTTTCGCGGTCTTCCTTGCGCAGCGTGCCCGCGATGGGGATCATGATGGTTTCGTTGCCGCGCACTTCCAGATGTTTTTCGGGCGTCGCGCCGATGATGAACTGGCCCGCCGCGATGTTGGCGAACAGCACCGTCATATATTGGCCCTGTTGCTGTAAGGTTTTGCGATATGTCGCCAGGACGGTTTGCAGATTGAAATTCTGAATGCGGCCTGAAAAATAACGCGCGATGGTGCATTGAGAGGCGTGACCGGCTTCAATTTCATTGGCTTGGAATTCGCGCACGAGGTTCGCATATTCATCGTCGGATAATGAGGGCGTGATGTCGCCGACCGTAATTTCCACATCCGGTAAATCGGCGATCAATTTTTCCTTGGGAATTTTGATTGCCGTTTCAACGGCGATGGCCAGGATTTTTTCATCGCCGTGCGCGGCGAATCCGCGTTCGCGGATGGCGCAGTATGGCAGCACGAAAACCACATCGCGCGCGGCGCGGCGCGCGAGGGTGTGGATGTCGTCGAGTTTTTCCAATGCGTGAAATTCACCCTGGTAGGCCGTCACGAAACCGTCTTTTTCAAACAGGGCGAAAGGGCGTGCGGTGTCGATTTGCGCGAACATCTATACGGCCTTTGCGTTTTGCAAAACGTCACGGATCGCGCGCGTGTAATAAGCCACCTCACCCACGTCGAAGTCTTCCAGAATTTCAACCAGGCGGGAGCCGACGATAACGCCGTCCGCGCCGGCTTTGAGCATCGTGACGACATCTTCGGGGCGTGAGATGCCGAAACCGGCGATGGCGGGCAATCTGCAATTCGCGTGAACGCGCGCGAACAATTCCGAAAGCTGCGTGGAATAATTCGCCTGCGCGCCCGTGATGCCCAGGCGCGTGACGACATAAATAAACCCCTCCGCAACAGTGGAGATTTCAGCAAGGCGCGCGGCGGTCGTCAGGGGCGACGCCATGAAAATTAATTTCAAGCCATGCGCGCGCAGCGCGGGCAAAATTTCATCCGTGCGTTCGAGCGGCAGGTCGGGGATGAGGATGCCGTCGGCGCCCGCCGCCGCGAAATCAGCCGCGAATTTATCCACACCGCGCGCGAGCATCATGTTGTAATAACACATGACGGTAAGCGGCGCGGCGGCATTCAGCGCGCGGATTCTTTGCACCAGCCCCAATGCGTTATCCACCGTGAAACCCCGATCCAGAACTTTATTCCCTGCAACCTCAATCACCGGGCCGTCGGCAACGGGATCCCGGAACGGCAGGCCGAGTTCAAGACCTGCCGCGCCATTCTCCAGCAAAACTTTCGCGGCGGCAAGGCAGGTTTCGGAAGATGGATAGCCGAGCATCAAATAGGGCAAATAAGATTTGCCGGTTTTTAGGATGTCGTAACGGTTAGTCATGTCTTGCACCTTTATAATTTTCCAAAATATGCAAGTCTTTGTCGCCGCGGCCCGACAGATTGACTAGAATTTTCGCGCCCGGATTTTCGCGCGCGATTTTAAACGTATGCGCGATGGCGTGTGCGGATTCCAGCGCGGGAATGATGCCTTCTGCGCGCGCGCATTCGTGTACGGCGGCGATAGCTTCATCGTCCGTGATGGAGGCATAAGCCGCGCGGCCGGTGTCGCGCAGGTGTGCGTGTTCAGGACCGATTAAGGGATAATCCAAACCGGCGGAAACGCTGTGCGTTTCCAAAATTTGTCCGTCGGAATCTTGCAAACCCAGCGAACGCATCCCGTGCAGCACGACCATTTCGCCGCGCGCCAGCACAGCGCCATGACGCGGCGTGTCCAGGCCTTCGCCCGCTGGTTCGACGCCGACGAGTTTGACTTTATCTTCCAAAAACGCCGCGAATAATCCGATCGCGTTCGATCCGCCGCCGACACAGGCTACGGCGTAATCGGGCAATGCGCCGATATCCTCCAAACATTGCGCGCGCGCTTCGGCGCCGATGATGGATTGGAAAAAACGCCCGATAGCGGGAAAGGGATGCGGGCCCGCGACCGTGCCCAGTACATAATAAGTCGTCTCACACGTCGCGATCCAATCGCGCAGCGCGGCGTTGATGGCGTCTTTGAGTGTGCGGCTGCCCGATTGCACTTCAACCACTTCGGCGCCCAGGAGTTTCATGCGCTGGACGTTCGGCGCCTGGCGCGCGGCATCCACCGCGCCCATGTAAACCACACAGGGCAAACCCATTTTCGCGGCGGCCAGGGCCGTCGCCACACCGTGCTGTCCCGCGCCGGTTTCGGCGATGATCCGGGTTTTGCCCATGCGCCGCGCGAGCATCACCTGACCGATCGCGTTGTTGGTTTTATGCGCGCCGCCGTGGAGCAGATCTTCGCGTTTGAAATAAATCTGCGCGCCGTGCGTGCGCGATAAATTCGCCGCGTGATACAGCGGCGTCGGCCGCCCGGCCCAGGTGCGCAATGTGTCTTTAAGTTCCGCCAAAAAGGCAGGATCACTTTCCGCCGTGCGAAACCCGGCGCGTAATTCGTCCAAAACGGGGATAAGGGTTTCAGTGGTGTAAATTCCGCCGTATTGGCCGAAAAACCCCTGGTCTCCGGCATCCGCCGGAAGGCTGATAAAGTTGGTCATGGTGGAGAAACGATTGGATTAGGTTGGGAAAAAAGGCAAGCCGCAGCCCGCCTGAGGCGACAAGTTATTTACTGCGCCAACGCCAAGAAGATTTGATAATCCGGCAATCCATGGGGTGAACATATGATACGCACACGAGGAATGCAAGCAGAAATAAAGACTCCCCTCTCCCTGCAGGGAGAGGGTGCCCCGAAGGGGTGGGTGAGGGGGACGTGACGCATTCCCGCATTCTGAAAATTCAGGATATCCTCACCTCCCCCTCATCCGGCGCTACGCGCCACCTTCTCCCTGCAGGGAGAAGGGAAATATGGTTGAGCTATTCGGTACGGAAGCCCTCGGCACAACACCAGCTGAAGTTGCTGGGCTCGATGCAATTACAAACCTTCCCATGGCGCAACAGCCCCAAGCCTTTGAAGAGTTACAAGCTTCACTCGGCAATAGCCCGCAACCGCTTTAGGAATTGACCCACACGCCGGATTTCGGCACAACTGCGCCCATGATCCCGGCTTCGACTTACGCAAACATTGACGCGGTTTCGCATGACGATATGGCCAACGCCATCCGCGCCCTGGCCATGGATGCGGTGCAGGCGGCGAATTCCGGCCACCCCGGCATGCCGATGGGCATGGCGGATGTCGCCACCGTTCTGTTCACAAAATTTCTGAAATTCAATCCTGCCCATCCGACCTGGGCGGACCGCGACCGCTTTGTGCTCTCGGCCGGACACGGTTCGATGCTGTTATACGCGCTGCTCTATTTGACGGGCTATGAGCGCATGCCGCTGGATGAGATTAAAAAATTCCGCCAGTTGCACAGCCACGCGGCGGGACATCCCGAAGTCATGCATAACGCGGGAATTGAAACCACCACCGGCCCGCTCGGCCAGGGGATTGCGACGGCCGTCGGCATGGCATTGGGTGAGCGCATGTTGAACGCGCAGTTCGGTGATACGCTCGTCGACCACCACACTTATGTCATCGCGTCCGACGGCGATTTGATGGAGGGCATCAGCCACGAATGCTGTTCCCTTGCCGGACATTTGCGGTTGAATAAATTAATTGTGCTGTACGACGACAATGGCATTTCGATTGACGGCAAAACTGATTTGTCTTTTTCCGACGAAACGGCAAAACGGTTTCAAGCCTACGGCTGGAACACCTGGGAAGTGAACGGCCATGATCCCGCGCAAATCGAAGCCGCCATCCATCAAGCGCGCGAAAGCGACCGCCCGGCCCTCATATCCTGCAAAACCATCATCGGCCTAGGCGCGCCGACCAAAGCCAATACCGCATCCTCGCACGGCTCGCCGCTCGGCGAAGAGGAAATCGCAGGCGCGCGAAAAAACCTGGGCTGGATTCATCCGCCCTATTTCATTCCAGAAAAGATTTTACAGGCTTGGCGCACAGCCGGCGCGCGCGGGGCGGCGGATTACGCAGAATGGGACAAACGTTACCAGGCCGCGCCAGCCCAGGCCCGCATTGGTTTTGAAGCACGCCAAGATTGTGAAATCTTACCTGCTGCGACCAAAGCCATTGCGGAATACAAAAAACAAGCAGTGAAAGACAAACCCAAAATCGCCACCCGCGCCGCGAGCGGCCAGGTTTTGGAAGCGATCAAAACATTAGTCCCGCAACTCGTCGGCGGCAGCGCGGATTTGTCGGGATCGAACCTGACCAAAACCAAAGGCGTGCCGGACGTTGTGCAGGCCGGTAATTTCAAAGGCCGCTACATCCACTACGGCGTGCGCGAACACGCCATGGCGGCGGCGATGAACGGCCTGGCATTGCATGGCGGGTTTGTTCCGTACGGCGGCACGTTTCTGGTTTTCTCCGATTATTGCCGTCCTGCTATCCGTCTGGCCGCGCTGATGGAGCAGCGCGTGATCCATGTGATGACACATGACAGCATCGGCCTGGGTGAAGACGGTCCGACGCACCAGCCTGTGGAACACCTTGCGAGTTTGCGTGTTATTCCAAATGTGAAAGTCTTCCGCCCTGCCGATCCGGTTGAAACCGCGGAATGCTGGGAACTCGCCTTGCAAAATTCCGGCGGGCCGAGTGTGCTGGCGCTGTCGCGTCAAAACCTGCCCACTGTGCGGACGGATTATAACGAAAATAAATCCGCACGCGGCGCATACGTGCTGTCCGACTGCAAAGGAACGCCGCAAGTCGTCATCATGGCCACGGGTTCCGAAATCACCATCGCGCTGGACGCGCAAAAACTGTTGGAAGAATCCGGTGTGGCTGCGCGTGTCGTCTCCGCGCCATGCCTTGAACTCTTCGCCACCCAAAAAGATTCCTACCGCGCCGAAGTTCTCCCCCCAGCCGCCTTACGCGTCGCCGTCGAAGCCGCCAGCCAAATGTGCTGGGACAAATACCTGGGTGAACATGGCCTGTTCTGCGGCATGTCCACCTTCGGCGCGAGCGGGCCCTATGAAGAGTTATACAAACACTTCGGCCTGACGGCCCCCGCGATTGTGACGAAAATTAAGGACAAATTGCAAGCCAAATCATAGTGCTGGTTTTAGAATGTTAAAAAACTTGCATATTGGGGCTCAAAATTCCTATAATCGCGGCCAGTCTTTAACTTACACCTTATAACTACACTTGGAGCAGAATTGTGACAGAAATCAACATTGAACGTATTTATCCGGAATTCAAAGAAAATATTAAACACACACACAAAACACTTATGAAGGCCTTTGCAGCAAAAGACTGGGACGGGGTACAAGATGCGCATGCCTCAATCGTGCAACAAGGTGCGGCCTTGCTCGACTTCGCGCCAGCAAAAACCGATCCGACCGTAGAAGAACAAATGATTGTTGCTTTCTGCCTCAAGAAGGTTGCACAGGTTATTCTTGGCCCCGGAAATGAAAATCGCATTCCGACTGACGAATTGCAAATTGTGCTGGATTCTTCTGATCTTTGCCTCAGCTTTCCTTTATTCACCGGAACAGATGATGAAACGCGTGAGCAAGCAAAAATTTGGCGCAGCATGCAGACAAAAGCAGAAAGAATCCTTCGCAGCCGCGGAGATGCTAATTTTAAACCAAACATGCACGCACGCGGATTCTCCGATTTAGCTTCAGTATTTCTTGGCCCTAATCATTAAAAACTTGTCATCTCTTTAAGAATTGTTTAAATGGCCGCATTGAAAGCCATGGAAACATTATGACCACACGCATCGCTATCTCCGGCACGGGCCGCATCGGCCGTTTGTGCATCCGCGCGCCGTTTGAAACGGGCCGCACCGATATTGAAATTGCTGCGATTAATTCGCGCGGAAAGCTGGATGCGCTGGTGCATTTGCTGAAGTATGACAGCGTGCACGGGCGGTTTAACGCGGATGTTTCCTACGACGAACACTCCATCACCATCAACGGCAAAAAAATTCCGGTGCTCCAGGAATCCGATCCGGAAAAGCTGGACTGGAAACCGCACAACGTTGACGTCCTGTTCGAATGCACCGGCAAATTTTCCGACCGCGAAGGCGCGGGCAAACATATCAAAGCCGGCGCGAAAAAAGTTCTGATTTCATCGCCGGGAACGGATGAGGACATCATGGTGGTTTACGGCGTGAACCACAACGATATCAAGGCGGAACACAAAATCGTCTCCAACGGTTCCTGCACCACCAATTGTCTCGCGCCTGTGGCGAAAGTTTTAAACGACGCCGTCGGCATCGCGCGCGGATTTATGACGACCATCCACGCCTATACCAACGATCAAAACATCCACGACGGCACGCATAAAGACTTGCATCGCGCGCGCGCGGCGACGCTGTCCATGGTGCCCACCACCACCGGCGCGGCCAAATCAATCGGCAAAGTTATTCCCGCATTAAAAGGCAAGCTCGACGGCACCGCCATCCGCGTGCCGACGGCGAATGTGTCCCTGGTGGATTTGAAATTCGACGCGGGCCGCCCCACGACGAAAGAAGAACTGCAAGATGCCTTTCGCGCCGCCGCGAACGGCGCGATGAAAGGCGTTTTGGGCGTCTATGACGAGCCGCTGGTCTCCATCGACTTCAACCATTCCGAATGCTCCGCCTATGTCGCGCTGAATGAGATTAAGGTGATTGATGGCACGCTGTGCCGCGTGATGGCCTGGTACGATAACGAATGGGCTTTCTCGCTGCGCATGCTGGACATCGCGGGCGTGATGAAGGCAGCCGGCTAAACAAACCGGGTATGGGGGCCGCCGCCCCCATGCTATATACAGATTCATGCGGACACATTTAATTTCCGGCGTAACATCAGGCATGGGCGCGGCTTATGCGGCGCTGGTGCGCTCGCGCAGCGAAAAAATCATCGCCATCATCCGCGATGACACCCAGCGCGCCAAAGTTCCAGCGGATGATTACATCATTTTCGATTACGCGCGGCCGGAAACTGCCGCCGCCGCCTTCGCCAAACTTGGCGCCATCGATATTTTCGTCAATGCCGCCGGGGTTTTGCACGGCGATAATTTTGCGGAAATGTCGCTGGATGATTATCAAAATACGCTGACTATCAATTTGCTTACGCCCATGATGCTGGCGCAAACGCTGGCGCCGAAACTGGCGGCGAAGGGTGTGATGATTTTCCTCGGCTCTATCTCCGGCCACAAGGGGAGTTTTGACGATGCCTATGCCGCATCCAAAGGCGGCATTCACAGTTTTGTGAAATCGCTGGCGCTAAAACTCGCGCCGCACGGCCAGCGCGCGGTTTGCATCGCGCCCGGCGTCACGCAGGACACGCGCATGACCGACAGCCGCCCGCAGCATGAAAAAGAAGACGTGCTGAAAAAAATCCCCCTCGGCCGCATGGCGCGGGCGGAGGAAATTGCGGAGTGGATCTGGTTTTGCGCCTCCCCCGCCGCCGCATCCATGACCGGCGCGATCATTGATATCAACGGCGGGCAATATATGCGATGAGCGCGCAGGCTGACCTGATCATCATCGGCGCGGGGTTTTACGGCTTGCGCCTGGCGCTGCGTTACGGCGCGAAAGGCATGAAAATCACGGTGTTGGACCGCCTGCCCGAAGCCATGACCAAGGCCTCCTATATCAACCAGGCGCGCGTGCATAACGGCTATCATTATCCGCGCAGTTATATTACGGCCAAGGCATCGCACGACAATTACCAGCGCTTCATGCGTGAATATCCGGAATGCGTGGACAATAATTTCACCCACCTCTATGCCGTCGCGCGCAGCGGTTCACAGATTTCTGAATATCAGTTTCAGCAGTTTTGCGAAATCGTGGGATCGCCTTTATTGCCGGTGCGGCCCGATGAAGCCGCGCTGTTCAACCAGGACCGCATCGCGGCGGTCTTCCGCGCGGACGAAGTCGCCTTTGACGCGGCGGCGTTGCGCCGGACTTTATTGGCGGAAATTTCCGCTTATTCCAACATCGCCATTCATTATAATACCGATGTGACGGCGCTGGATCAGACGGGCGGCGCGATTACTGTGACGACGAATAACGGCGACTTTACTGCGCCGCGCGTGTTGAACGTCAGTTACAGCAATTTAAACGATATCATCCGCCGCGCCAGATTTTTGGAGGCAGAAAAAGAACTGCTGAACATCGACATCGAAATCGCCGAGGTCGCGCTGTGTACCGCGCCGCCGGAATTGCAGCATATCGGCATTACAATTATGGACGGGCCGTTTTGGGCGACGCTGCCCTTTCCCGCCGACCGTTTGCGCAGCCTGACGCATGTGCGTTATACGCCGCATACGTCCTATTCCAGCCGCCAGGTTGCTACGCCGCCGGAGGAAATCCTAAGCGCCTATCACGCGGAAACGAATTTCTATCATATGCGCGCGGATGCCGCGCGTTATGTGCCTGCGGTGGCGGAATTCCAATATGCGCGATCACTTTTCACCAACAAAGCCATCCTGGCCAATCACGATCACGATGATGCACGGCCGATTTTATTAAAATGCCATAGCCGGGAGCCGGTCTTTATTTCCGTGCTGGGATCAAAACTCGACAGCATTTACGCGCTGGAAGAAGCGATGGCCGATTATCTGGATTAGGCCGCGCGCACGATACTGGCGATTTCAACCGTGCGGCTGGAGATTTCCTCAGCGACATAATAGAGCGGCTGGCGTTTGGTTTCCGCCAGAATGCGCCCCACGGTCGTTGCGACGATAAACAGAATTCCGTTGGTGAGCATCAAAAGCCCGGTGACCATCGTGGTGATGAAAGCCTGAAAATCAGAAAACCCAGACAAAATCCAGCTAACCAACGCCACCAGGAATGCAAGGGCGGATAATCCCATCACCGACGCGCCGAACAGCCACAGCGGCCAGCGCGAATAAGCCAGCACGGATTCCAGCATGTGTAAAAAATTCCGGCGCTGTTCGCTGTGCCCGATGCGGCGCGGCGTTGTGATGCCGAGATAATCGATATTCATGCCCATATAGGCCGCCAACGCCGCGATATGATGCATGCGGTCTTTCAAGGTCAGTAGCGCATTCATCGCTTTTCGCCGCATGACGACAAAATTCGTTGCGGCGGGATTGATCGGCAAACCGCTGAGCCGCGCGAGCCATTTGCCCAAGGGTTTCAATATCCCGCGCGAAGCCGGCGCCATGGCGAAAACCGCGTCATAACCGCCTTTGCAGTGCGCCAGCAATTGCAGGATGGATTCAATCGGATCGTTTAATTCCATCACCGCCGCGTAATCGCCGATGGCGTGTTGCAATCCCGCAGCGACGGCGATACCCGCGCCGTAATGGCGCGAGAGGCGCAGCAAACGGATATTTTTCTGCTGGCGCGAAAAGTTTTTGATGATCATTGAGGTTTGATCAGCAGAACCATCATCCACAACAATGATTTCATAATTCCTGAAATTCTCGCTCATGAACTGCGTGATGGCGGGCAGGCGCGATGAAACCTCATCCCCCCGGTTGCGAACGCACAATACGATAGAAAGCAAAATATCCGTGATCATGGCTTTTGCGCCTCCAGCACCAGGGTTTGAAAATCCTCCACCCACGGATGGCCGAGCAGGTGGTGCATTTCCAAATTGTTTAATTCCGCATTTGGGCTGCTGCGTGGCATCTGGCGCGTGACGGCGGTGAAACCTGCGCGCTCCAGCAATTCGCGTAGGGTGATTTCATCATAAACAAACGCATGGCTATAGGTGAAAAACATATTGTTAATCGGAAAACTCGCGCGGTTATTGTAATCGCCGCCGAAGGATTGGTTGATGAAATCAACGTAATTCCGCTGGGTTTCATTCAGCGCATCCGCCGCCAGCGAACAGGTACGCGCCAGATCCGGCGTCGCCAGCCGCACGCGCCCGCCGGGTTTCAAAACACGAAAAATTTCCTGCGCCAAAAACAATCCTTGGTCATAGGAAATATGTTCAATCATATGTTCGGAAAAAACCGTTTCCATGGACGCGCTGGGCATCAATAACGCCTCACGCGCATCGAATGGGATATACCGTTCGTCATGCGGGCATAGGTCCAAATGCAGCCAGCCAGGATAAAAATGCTCGCCCGGCCCCAGGACCACGCGCGGCGTATTGGTTTGCGCAAGGTATCCGGCAATCTGTCCTGCATGCTCATCATTCAAAAACAGCAACAGCAAGGTTTGTTCCGCCGCGTCATGGTCGCCCACCTGACGCTGCAGGCTATATTGCAAACGCAGCAAGCCGTTATGGTCAGGATGCAAAGCCAATCCGCGCTGGGTCAGCGCCAGCGCCGTCGGCAATTCACCGCGCATGCGGCAATGGCGCGCGCGCAGCGCGGTCACATCCGGATCATTAGGAAACTTGCCAAACAGATGGTCGGCGAAAGCCAGGGCACGGTCACGCTGCACCGTAATATTCGGATTGGGATCGCGCAATTGCTCTCCCAGCGTCACATAGTCGGCAAGACTCAGTTCCATTCCGCTACTTTAAATTTAACCCCGCCGCCACGGTAGCCCCTATTTAGACAGTCCGGCGGATTTGCTGTAGTTCCGGCGATAGGGAAGCTTGATACAGCCGCGCCGCCAAATCCGCATCGTCACCGTGGATGGCGGTGACATCGAAATAATTCACCCCGCGGTAAACGTCGCGCAGCATGTAAAGATGCAAATTGATTTCATGAAACCGCGCCAGATGATCGGCGTTGATTTGCGTGATCATATGGCCGCGCCCATCCTGCACCAGAAAATGCGTGTAACCGCAATCGAGCAGCGTCTTCACCGCCGCCAGTGATTGATCGTGTCCCGCCTGGCGGTCTTTGACATATTCAAAATTATGCTCAAAGAAAATCACCGGCCGCGCCGCCGCCCAGAAACCCTTGCAGTCCTGAATGATTTGCCAATCCCAGCCTTCGGCATCGATTTTCACCAGCTTGCTGTCCGCCCAGCGCGGATAACGCGCGATAATGGTATTCAATGAAACCGTCGGCACCGCGCCTTCCGCGCCCGCATCAACCGGCGCGGCGAAACCCCATTCGGGTTTTTTCGCGCCGGGCATGTCGAAATGCTTGGCATATTCAAAGGTGCCGTACAAACCCTCCGGCCCCACCAGCGCATTGACGACTTCGTTATCCGCGCTGATGCGTTTGGAATTATAGCGCGCAAGCGCATAATTTTGCGGCCCGCATTCCACCGACAGGCACGGTGTGGGCGCATAGGCATAAACCTCCGCCACGCTTTGCGCGACATTCGCGCCGACATCCAAAATCGCCAGGTCGGGATATTTATTTTTGATCACCTTCGCCCATTTGCCGAGGGTGCGATTGAAATAGGGATATTCCGCATGTTCCTGTGCCGTATCCGGAAAGGCAAACCAGACCAGCATTTGCTGTCCGTGAATATTGCGCAGGCGCAGCGGCAGATCAATCGCCGCGCGCACGGTGGGATTGTCGCGCACCGAAATATACAGCAGCGCGGCATGGGCATGAACCATATCCGGAGCTGCGCCGCGCACGCGTTCGTAGATGGCGGTTGCGCCTGTCACATCGCCTTCGGCCAACATACAATCGGCCAGGCGGCATTGCGCGGCATAATCGTTCGCATTAGCGGCGAGCGGCTCCACCATCGGCTTCAACAATTCCGCTTCATCGCGCGACAAGGGAGTGAAATGAAAAACGTCTTCTGCCATGTTTACACCTGAATAAGCGGACCGGCCGCGGGCGGATGCCCGGCCGTCAGGGCAAAGAAAAAGCGTGGCGGTTCGTAATGCTGTTCCGCCGTAAAAGGCGGCAGGAATTTTTCATCGCTCACCAAATCGCTGCGCACAAAAAAGGCATTGCCGCCGCCGTAATTTACGCCGACCAAGGCATAACCCTTTTGCGCGCCCAGTTTTTCAAAGGCTTTCAAACTCGCGCCGAAATAATTATTGCCGCCGTTCCATGTATAATCCGGACGATAAGGCTGCACGACGGAAACCGGCGGCCGCCAGGTGCCGTTAAATTCCACCACCACGACGCGCGGATTAACAACATTCACCGCTTGCCAGACCCAATAATCATTGCCGTCGATATCAATATTCAACAGGTCGATTTCACCCGTGAAGCCGTTTTGCGCGAATAATTCATTGATGTTTTCCGCCGTAATAAAGGCTTCCGCCGCCACCAGTTGTCCCGCCGCCTGATAAGCGCCCAGGGTTTCCGCGATGCGCGCGATATTCTGCGCGCTGCCGTCCAGCCACAGGCCGGACCAGCCCTGGATCAATAAATTCAGGGTATTGCATTCAATCCCGCTTTCCACGCCGAATTCAATAAACCGCTGGTTCGTCGTGCCGATGCGGCGGAAAATTTCCGCGATGATCCCATCCTCATCCGTTTGCGAATAAGTCTTGTAACCATGCGGCACCAGATGACGCGGATCGCTGTAACGCGGCGTGCCCATTTGCTGATGCCAATCCTGCTGAATGGCGAGCCATAACAGTCGCTGGTTTTGGAGTTTGATGTCTTGCAGCAGCGCGGTGTGGCGTTCACTCACCTGTACTTGCGCCAGCGCAATCTGCGCGGCCGCCGTGGGATCGTTGAGATTAAGCGCCATGAATCTTTATATTCCGATAAAAGATTCTCTGCAATTATAGGCTGTCATGGGAAGCGTGGTGGGTACGACAGGGATCGAACCTGTGACCCCCACCATGTCAAGGTGGTGCGCTACCGCTGCGCTACGTACCCGGGCCGCGCCTGTGATAGCAAAGCCCGCCCGGGCGGGCAAGCAAAATCAGCCCTTTAATAAACCCTGATACAAATCCTGATAAGCCGCCACCATTACGGCGGGCGTGAATTGGGATTGATAACTCGCGCGGCCGCCGGTGATGATCTGTCCGCGCAGCGCATTACCGCGGATAACACGTGCGATCGCGTCGCGCAGCGCGGGCGCGTCATCAATCGGCACAAGCAACCCGTTTTCCCCGTCCTTCACATAAGCCGCCGGCCCCGCCGCCGCCGCCGCCACAAGCGGTTTGCCCGCCGCCCAAGCCTCAATCGTCACCGTGCCGAAAGGTTCATAACGCGAAGGAAAAACGCAGACATCGCAGGTGGCGAGCAACGCCGCCCGGTCGTTACGCCAGCCAAGGAAACGCACGCGATCCGCAACGCCCAATTCCCGCGCCAGCTTTGGCAATTCATCCTTCAACGGCCCATCGCCCGCGATCCAACAATAAGCACCCGGCAAATCCACCAAAGCGCGCAGCAAAATATCCAGTCCTTTTTTCGGATGCAGCCGCGCGAGCGCCAACAATAACGGCGCGCCGTCCGGCGTATCAAATTCCGCCCGCGCGATGGGTGCAGCGGCAGGCAGATCGGCGATGGTGTGAATGGTGAAAACCTTTTCCGGCGCCGCACCCGCCGCGCGGATATGCCGAGCGATATCATACGTGACGCCGACGTAAGCATCCATATACCGGTAACGTTTCAAATCATAATACCCGCCGAACCAGCCGATGTTCTTAAACCCCCTCTCCCCTATGGGGAGAGGGACAGGCGCGTAACTCGCCGCGCGGCCCATCCAGTATTGGATGATGTCGGGCTTGAAATCTTTGATCGCCTGCATGAGCGCGCGCCGCGTCGCGCCGCGAAATATTTTGCCAAACGGCGCCGTGCGGACTTCCACACCCGCTGTGCGCAAATCATCCAGCCGCTGCGTATGCGGGCGCGTAATGAGCATTTGCCGCACACCCGCGTTTTGCAATGCCAATAACGCATCCACGCAATAAGTCTCTGCCCCGCCTGTCGGCGCGCCCGCCATCAAATGCAAAACCTTCATCGCCGCTCCGCAAAAAAATCTTTTAACAACTGCCCGGCTTCCGCTTCGCCAACGCCGCCCAAAACTTCGGGACGGTGCAGGCATGTCGCCTGGCCGAACCATTTCGGCCCATGCTCCACCGCGCCGCCCTTGGGATCGTACGCGCCGAACACGACGCGCCGCAAGCGCGCATGCGAAATCGCCGCCGCGCACATGGCGCAGGGCTCCAGCGTCACATACAGATCACAATCCATCAGCCGTGCATCGCCCAGTTTTGCCGCCGCCGCGCGGATGGCGAGAATTTCCGCATGGGCGGTGGGATCGCCGTGCGTTTCCGTCAGGTTATGCGCCGCCGCGATGACTTCGCCCGCACGCAGCACCACCGCGCCCACGGGCACCTCGCCCGCCGCCGCCGCCGCGCGCGCCTGATCCAGCGCAATTGCCATTGGATTTTCCATCGTCTTTTGTGATAATCAATCAGACATGGCCTCGCAAGTCAAAGAAAACCCCCTTAAAGAACGCATCGCGAAATACTTGGCGCGCCTGGGCATCGCCTCGCGCCGCCAGGTGGAGGCGATGATCCCCTCGGGCCGCATCACCGTGAACGGCGAGCCCGTCGTGCACCCCGCGACTTTTGTCAATCACGACGATAATATCGCCGTGGACGGCGCGGCGGTGGGCGCGAAAGAATCTGCGCGCCTGTGGCTCTATAACAAACCCAAAAACGTGATGGTGAGCGAGCGCGATCCCGAAGGCCGCAAAACGATTTATGATACCTTCCCCGCCGCGATGCCGCGCGTGATACCGGTCGGGCGGCTGGATTACGCGACCGAGGGCTTATTACTCCTTACCAATTCCGGCGGATTGAAACGGCATCTGGAATTGCCTGCAACGGGCTGGCAGCGCCGTTACCGCACGCGCGTACAGGGCGAATGGAAAGACGACATCGCGAATACGCTCGCCAAAGGCATTAAAGTGGACGGCGAAGCCTTTGGCCCAATTCTGGCCGAGGTTGAACCGAACCAGCGTTACAACCCGCGCCAATTATGGCTGGAAGTTTCCCTGCGCGAAGGCAAAAACCGCGAAGTGCGCCGCGCCATGAGCCACGTGGGACTGGAAGTCACGAAACTCATCCGCGTGTCCTACGGCCCGTTTCAGCTCGGCGAACTCGAAGAAGGCCGCCTGCGCGAAGTCAGCGAAAAAGTGTTGCGCGAACAGATCGGCAATATTCTGGAATACCTATGATCACCATCCGCAGCGGCAAATTTAAAAACAAAAAATTATTGACGCCGGATGAGCCTGCCCCGGCGAATGCCGGGGTCCGCCCGACCAGCGACAAAATCCGCCAGGCCATTTTTAACGTCCTGATGCATAATGACATCGCGCCCGCGCTGTCCGGCGCGAATATCCTCGACGCCTTCGCCGGCACCGGCGCCATGGGACTTGAAGCCCTGTCGCGCGGTGCGGCGCATGCGTGGTTCATGGAGAAAAATCCGGCGGTGCGAAAGATATTGGCCGAGAATTTGAAAATGGCTGGCGACCAAGCCACGCTGCTTACCGCTGACGCCTGCGCCCCGCCAACGGCGCCGCAGCCGATGGATTTCATTTTCCTCGACCCGCCTTACGGCAAGGATTTACTGCCGCCCGCGATCACAGCCCTGCACGCAGCAGGCTGGATCGGCGCGGAGACTTTGCTGATCATCGAAAGCGATGCGACGGAAACAATTGCGTTGCCGGACGGTTTTGAAACTCTGGACGAGCGCAAATATGGGCGGACAAAAATCCTTTTCACCAAAAGAAATTAATGTCACCCCGGGCTTGTCCCGGGGTCTGCCGTGAGGCAATCACGCAACTTCAGAATAATAAACTGCGGAACCACAGACCCCGGGACAAGCCCGGGGTGACAGTTAGTTATGCGGCGAGTTTTCCCTGCTCATCCACCGCCGCGCTGCAACGTTTGCACAGCGTCGGATGCGACTTATCCTTGCCGACTTCATCCAGATATTGCCAGCAGCGTTCGCATTTCTCCGCGTCCTCGATTTTCCGCGCGGCGACGTCCGGCGAGCCGCCCAGATTAATTTCCATTTTTGAAACAATGCAGAGGTCGCGGAAATCAACATCCAGCAGCAATTTTTGCATTGCCGCATCGGCCACGGTGACAGCCGCCTTTGCTTCCAACGCGGAACCAATGATTTTATCCGCGCGCATTTTTTCCAGCTCTGTCGTGACGACGCTGCGCAATGCGCGGATTTTTTCCCATTCCGCGCCGCGCGTATCATCCCGCCACTCACTCGGCACCACGGGCAGCACGCGCAAATGCACGCTCGGCACATCGCGGTGCGCGTAGTGCTGCCACGCTTCTTCACAGGTAAAAGACAAAATCGGCGCGAGCCAGGCCGTCAGGTGCAAAAACACCTGGTTCAAAACCCACAGTGCCGCCTGGCGGCGCGGCGCGGACGGCGCATCGCAATACAAACTGTCCTTGCGCACGTCGAAATAAAAGGCGGATAAATCCGTGTTGCAGAAATCATGCAGCGCGATGAACAATTTATTGTAATCAAATTCCGCCAGCGCCGCGCGCACGACACCGTCCAATTCCGCAATGCGGTGCAACACCCATTTCTCCAGCGGCGGCATGGCGGCAACATCGACCTCCACCGCCGGATTATAATCCGTCAGCGCGCCCAGCAGGTAACGCAGCGTATTGCGCAAACGGCGATACAAATCCGATTGCTGTTTCAAAATTTCATTGCCGATGCGGATGTCCTCGGCATAATTTGTATTGCACACCCACAGGCGCAAAATATCCGCGCCGTATTGCTCAATCACTTTTTGCGGCGCGATGACATTGCCGATGGATTTCGACATCTTGCGGCCCTGTTCATCCAGCACGAAGCCATGCGTCAAAACCGTTTTAAACGGCGCACGGCCGCGCGTGCCGACAGATTCCAGCAGCGATGATTGAAACCAGCCGCGATGCTGATCCGAACCCTCCATATACAAATCAACAGGCGTGGGCAAACCGCGCGCTTCAATGACAAAAGCGTGCGTGGAGCCCGCTTCAAACCAGACATCAACGATATCAAATACCTGCTCGTAGTTGGCCGAATTGTAATCCTTGCCCAAAAATTCCTGCGCGTCGCACGTAAACCAGGCATCGCAGCCTTCAGCCGTAAAAATCTCCACAATGCGGTCGCACACCGCCTGATCGCGCAATGGCTGGCGCGTTTTTTTATCGATAAAAATCGCGATCGGCACGCCCCAGGCGCGCTGGCGCGAAATGCACCAGTCGGGGCGGCTTTCGACCATCGAGCGGATGCGCGTCTCACCCGCGCCGGGCACCCAGCGCGCATCCTTGATCGCCTGCAATGATTTCGCGCGGATCTGGTTACCGTCATCCATCGCGATAAACCACTGCGGCGTCGTGCGGAAAATCAGCGGCGCTTTGGAGCGCCAGGAATGCGGATAGCTATGCACGTATTGCCCATGCGCGAGCAGCGCGTGCGCGGCCTCAAGCGCCGCGATCACCTTTTTATTCGCATCGCCCTTTTTGCCTTGATCGTTATAAATCCGCGCGCCGCCGAACATGGGCAGCGATGCGGCGTAACGCCCGTCAGGCTCAACGGTATAAGGAATTTCCAGACCGTATTCTTTGCCCAAAGCAAAGTCATCCAAGCCATGCGTGGGCGCGATATGAACCAGCCCCGTTCCGGATTCCGTCGTAACAAAATCACCTGGCAAAACGCGCACGTCGAAATCGTAACCCTGACCGCGCAGGGGATGCGCGCATAATGTCCCGGCCAGTTCCGCGCCCTTGAACGTCGCAATGGGTTTCCATGCCTCAATCTTTGCTTTTCGCTGAACTTCTAGTTGCAGCGCGTCTGCAATCACAAATTTACTACCAGGCTGCACCAAGCTGCCTTCATGCACACTTTCAACTTCATAAACGCCGTAATCAAATTCCGCGCCATAGGCGATCGCGCGGTTGCCCGGCATCGACCATGGCGTGGTTGTCCAGATCACCAGGCGCGCATCCGCAACCGCGGGGAGCGCGGTTTTTATCACCGGAAAAGCGCACCAAATCACATCCGACGTATGATCGTGATATTCAATCTCCGCATCGGCCAGGGCGGTTTTTTCCACCGTCGACCACATGACGGAACGCTCACCCTGATACAATGAACCGTTCATCAGGAATTTATGAATCTCGCCCGCGATGATCGCCTCGGACGGAAAATGCATCGTGGCATAGGGATTTTCCCAATCGCCCATCACACCCAGGCGTTTGAATTCCTCGCGCTGAACCTCCAGCCAATGCTGAGCAAAGTCGCGGCATTCGGCGCGGAATTGCAGCACCGGCACGCGGTCTTTGTCCTGCCCCTTGGCGCGGTATTGTTCCTCAATTTTCCATTCAATCGGCAGGCCGTGGCAATCCCAGCCGGGCACGTAGGCAACGCGCTTGCCCTGCATCGCCTCGGCGCGGTTGGCGACGTCCTTTAAAATCTTGTTCATCGCGTGGCCGATGTGGATGTTGCCGTTCGCGTATGGCGGGCCGTCGTGCAAAATAAAACTGTTGGCCTTGTCGCGCGCGGCGAGTTTTTCGTAAACCTTTTGCTCCTCCCAAAATTTCAGAATTTCAGGTTCCTTTTGCGCCAAGCCGGCGCGCATGGGAAAATCGGTTTTGGGCAGGAAAACGGTGTTTTTGTAGTCGGTTGTCATGGCAAGGGCGGTCAAACTATCAAGATTTCCCGCCATCGGCAACAAAAATCCCTTGCCTTTGCGCGATCCTCTGCTTAACCTTCGCTATCCTCGCAATTATACGTTTTAACCATTGGAGAGAATGATGGAACTTAATATTTCCCAAGATAAATTTTTGAGCACCTTTGGTGACGATCACTACTCGCCCATCGCCGCTTTATCTAGCTCACTTTTGGAATGCAAGTTGCCTGTTTGCTCGGGCGACAGTCTTTGGGCCATTTTACCTGCCCTGTTTGAAGGCGCAGAACTCGATGCAATAAAAACAGCGGTCCTGGAGAAATTGAGCCTTTCTGATGCGCCTGCCGAAATGGAATTCGGAAACGATGAAACCGCCGGATATCCTGAAGCGTTTGGCGTGCTGGTGGATTTGAATGAAGTGCAGCTGATGGCATTCCGCAGAAGCTACAAAATCTGTGTTAAAGAGATGGATATGGCGACCAGCATTTCAAACCTGGAAGCCGCAGCGGAAGAAGATAATCAGGGTCACACCCATTATTATCGCAATCAATTAACCGGCATTAGCGGTCGATTGGACAAAGCGGTTGGCAGCATTCTTCACGCAGCTGCCGACTCCACGCATCGTTTCTCGGCTGATGAGCATAAACCAAACCTGAAAACAGCTGCGAACCTTGTTCGCCAGTTTGTGGGCGTAACACCTGCCATATAAATATGGCGCTATTCAACCGCCCAGCCGCGCCCGCGCATCCGCTGCGTCCTTGGTGATCTGCGCGCGCAGGGCTTCGGCTTTGCCGAATTTTTCCTCAGGCCGCAGGTAATGCCACAATTGCACGCGCAAACGGCGATCATACAGGTCGTCTTTGAAATCAAACAAATGTGTTTCAAAAACTTCGTTGCCGCCCCGGAACGTCGGGCGCACACCCAAATTCGCCACGCCGCCGAACCATTCCGGCACGGCGGCAGGACCAACCAACGCCGCGCGCACGGCGTAAACACCGTATTTCGGGCGGATGTAATTTCCCAGCGTCATATTCGCCGTCGGAAAACCCCAATCACGCGCCAGGCCCTGGCCGCGTTCCACGGTGCCTTCGATTTCAAACGGACGGCCCAGGATTTGGCGCGCGCCCGCAACGTCGCCCTGTTGCAAACATTCGCGCACGCGCGTTGACGAATAAACCTGCCCGTTCGTCATGCGCACCGGCGGCACGGGCGTGACGCCGAAGCCGAGGCGCGCGCTTTGATCAATCAGAAAATTCACATCGCCGTGGCGTTTATGGCCGAAATGAAAATTCTCACCGACGACGACGTGGCGCGCGCCTAACTGCTGCGCCAAAACTTTTTCGATAAAGGCCATGTCTTCGAGTTTTGAAAAAGTCAGATCAAATTTCTGGATATAAAGCTGTTGCACGCCCAACAGCGACAAATAACGCGCGCGCGTATGGAGCGGCGTCAGCTCGCTGGGCGGCGCGTCAGGCGCGAAAAACTGGCGCGGATTGGGCGCAAACATCAGCACCGCCAACCCCGTATTCAATTCCCGCGCCTGGCGCTGGGCCGCGGAAATGACGGCCTGGTGCCCCAAATGCACGCCGTCAAAATTGCCGATGGCGACGACCAGATTTTTCGCCTCGGGCGGCAGGGCGGACAAGTCCGGCCAGACCCGCATCACCGGCGGCATCAGGGCCATTTCCATATGTGCGTGAACCATGCGGTTAACTGCTGCGCAAACGCGCTTCTTCTTCAGGCGGCGGCACCCAGATCAGCGCCTCACCCACCACGACCTGTTTATCGCCGACCCAGCATTCGGTTCTCATCACGATCCGGCGTTTTTCGCGGTTGATTTCGGCGACGGTCACGCGCGCCTCCACCGTGTCGCCCATATAGACCGGCGCGACGAATTTCAGAGTTTGTGATTGATAAATCGCGCCCGGGCCGGGCAACTTGCTGCCCAACGCGGTGGAAATCAACGAAGCCGACAGCATGCCATGCGCAATCCGCCGCCCGAACCGCGTCCGGCGCGCGAATTCTTCGTTCACATGGATGGAATTGGTATCGCCCGATACGCCCGCGAATAACAAAACATCCGCCTCCGTAATCGTCTTGGCAAAGGCGGCAGACATGCCGACCTTAATATCTTCAAGGCGGTAACCTTCGATGTGGGATGTATTGGGGCGCTGGGCGTCTGGCATAGGATCCTTCTGGAATCATGGGATTTTATCCGTTTACGGCGTCTCTAGCAATTGCGTGAGGGTATGCTGCAACAACAATAATTCCGCCGGTTCGGACAGGCGGTGCCCCGCCGATTTAATCAAATTCACCTGCACATCATCGCAACCCCAACGCGCGGCGATGTCCAGTGATTGTTGCCATTTCACGTCCGCGTCTTGCTGGCCGTGCAGAATGTGCAGCGGGCATTTGATCTGTCCCAATTTATCCATGACGAAATGCTTTCGCCCATCATCAATTAATTTTTTCGTGATCAAATATTCCCCGCCATATTGCGACGGTATATTCACGCGGCCCTTCGCATCCAGTTCCGCGCGCTGTGCATCATTAAAATCATCAAAATAAATCTGATCCGTAAAATCCGGCGCGGGCGCGAGGCCGATAATCGCGCGCACCCGCTCCGGCCGCGTCAGCGCCAATAAAAACGCCAGCCATCCCCCCATCGAAGAGCCCACCAAAATCTGTGGCCCTTCTGTCAGGTGATCCAATACATACAGCGCATCTTCCAGCGCACCGCCAATCGTAAAATCCGCAAAATCCCCCGCCGACCGCCCATGCGCGCGGCAATCAAACCGTATAAAGGCCTGCTCACGTTCGCCGCAATATTCCGCCAGCGCCGTCGCCTTCCCGCCCTGCATATCGGAATTGAAACCGTGCAGGAACATGACGCCAGGCGCGCGGCCGGGCTGACGCATACTAACAACGCGAACCCTATCTGTCATAAAAAAACTTTGACATAAAAGATCCCAAAGTGGTAGCTATAGAGTGGAAATTAAGGACTTTTGTGAAAATTCGCGCATCAACAAAACAAAAGGCTATTATCGAAGAAGCCCTGTCTTATTGGAAAGGCGCGCCAAGCGCAGAGAAAATTCTGTACCAAGGACGAAATACTGATATCTCTTTAAAAAAAGTTGCAAATTCTGCTGGAGGAATAACACTGCGTGGAATATTCATTCATCCTTTACTTTTAGATCCTGATAACGGCATAAATTATCATTTACCATCAATTTTGCTGCATGAAATCCGGCACAAACGTCAAATGAGGTTTTTTGTAACGAATATGCTCTCTGCATGTAGCCTTATGGCAGGATTAGCTTATAGTCATAGTCAGTTCAAACATTCTATTCTGGCTAATGCATTGGCGAATGCGGCATGCGCCATATTGTTCACAGGCCTTTTATCGGCTCTTTCAAACATTGCGGAAGGCGATGCTAGAGCCGCTGTAGCCATATCCTTAATAGAAAAAAATGCCCCGCTTTTGGACACGAAGAATCAAACGTTGGCGGAATTTCAAGATCAATGGAAACAAATATTGCAACCTGACCAGTTGAAAACGTCTGTTACAGAAGAACAAATCGAAGCATCTTTTAAATCTATCGGAAAGAAAATTTATGATGGCGAGGACATCAAAGAATCCATAAAAGCAGGCGCGGCAGGAACACGGCAAGCCTGGACAAGTTCAGCAAATAGGGCAGTTTACAATAACCATATCATTAATATCATGATAAAATCCCTGATGATGTACCAAGTTCCTTTATTAATGCTCAGTTTATCTCCCACCTCATTCTTAGCAAACATCGCTGCCTTAACAATCAGCTGGGGCGTGATGAAAAAATTCGGCCTTATTAATTATGCGCCCTATATGGTGGATAAAGTGGCTGCGATAACCATTCCAGATTATAATCCCAAATAACCCCCTCGCCCCTCGCGGATTCATCTGCTAGCCATTTTATAATGACTAGCGAAGCCCCGGCCATCCTGCAATTGCTGCCCGCCTTGATTTCGGGCGGCGTCGAACGCGGCACGGTGGACGTGGCGGCGGCATTGGTGAAAAACGGCTGCCGCGCCTATGTCGCCAGTGCGGGCGGGCCGATGGTGCATGAATTGAACCGCGCCGGCGCCACGCATATCGAATTGCCGCTGGGCGGCAAGATGCCGTGGCAGATCGCCGCCAACGCGCGCGCGATTCAAAAAATCGTGCGCGAGCATAAGATCGACATCATTCACGCCCGTTCGCGCGCGCCGGCCTGGGCCGGGTATCACGCCTGGCAGAAATTGAAAAAAGAAAAATCGCCCGTGCGTTTTATCACGACGTTTCACGGCACTTATAATCTAGGCGATGGTGTGTGGGGCAAAATCAAACGCCGTTATAACCGCGTGATGACGATGGGCGAACAGATCATCGCCATTTCCAATTTCATTTCCGGCCACATGCAGCGCGAATATCACGTGCCGCCGGAAAAAATCTCCGTCATCCCGCGCGGCATCGATATGGTGAAATTCGATCCTTACCGCGTATCGGATGAACGATCCATCAAACTCCTGCGCACCTGGCATGTGCCTGAGCATGTGCCGCTGATCCTGCTGCCCGGACGTTTTACGCGCTGGAAAGGTCAATTGTTCTTGCTCGACGCGCTGGCGAAAATCCGCGAACAAAACTGGTTTTGCGTGATGATGGGCTCCGACCACGGCCATCACAGTTACCGCGAAGAAGTCTCCGCGCGCGTGAGCGCCCTGGAACTCGAAGGCCGCGTGCGCTTGCTGCCTGAATGCGATGACATGCCCGCCGCCTACCGCGTCGCGGATGTGGTCGTCTCGCCCTCCCAAGACCCCGAAGCCTTTGGCCGCGTCGCGGTGGAAGCACAGGCCATGGGACGCTTAATCGTCGCATCGGGTCACGGCGGTTCATCGGAAACGATTATCCCCCTGTCCGATCCGCATGGCACAGGCTGGCTGTTTTCGCCGCATAACGTTGAAATGTGCGCCGCCGCTTTGACAGAAGCTCTGGGCGTTTCCGACGAAGCCCGCCGCGTCATCGGCGCGCGCGCGATGGGACACGTGGCGCAGAATTTCACCAAAATGAATATGTGCGAACAGACGATCGGGCTGTATCATCAGCTACTATCGGAAAACGTGGAATGAATAGGACACGCGATAAAATCCTGGTGGTAAAGCTGTCTGCCCTCGGTGATTTTATCATGTGTTTCGCGGCGTTTGCGGCCATTAGGCATCACCATCCGTCTGCGCATATTACGTTGCTGACAACCAAACCGTTTGTTGAAATGGCGAAACGCTCCGGCTGGTTTGATAAAATCGTCATCGATGACAAACCGAAATTTTTTGATATCGGCGGCTGGATGAAATTGCGCGCCCGGCTGCGCGGCGGAAATTTCACGCGCGTTTATGATTTGCAAACCAACGACCGTACAGGTTTCTATTATCAACTGTTTTTCCCCGGCCCCTATCCGGAATGGCACGGCAAACCGTCTGATCCCGCCTGGGAAAAACTCCATGCCTGGGACATGCGCCGCGAGGAATTGCGCGCGGTTGGAATTTCTGAAACGCCTTTTCCGGATTTGACGTGGCTGGATGCAGATATTGCGCGTTACGGCCTGCCGGAAAAATTTGTTTTGATCTGTGCCGGCGCCGCGCCCACGCGGCCGCGCAAACGCTGGACTACGGCGGGTTACGGCGAAGTTTGCCGCCATCTGTTATCACAAAACATTACGCCCGTTTTGATCGGCGCGGATGCGGAAAAGGATATTAATGCGGAAATCACGGCGCTCGCGCCGGGCGCCCTAAACCTGACGGGCCAAACCAACCTGTTCGACATCGCCGCCCTGGCGCGCCGCGCGGCAGGAGCCATCGGCAACGATACCGGCCCGATGCATTTGATCGCCGCTTGCGCCGCGCCGTGTTTATCTTTGTTTTCGAACGATTCTTCGCCCGCGCGTTCCCGCCCGGTGGGTGAGCGCACCGCTTTCATTCAATGTGATGATTTAAACCATCTGCGCGCGGATGAAGTGATACAGGAAATCCTACTCCGCTGAAGATTTCACGGGGACTTTCTGCGCACCCGCGCGGAAATAATTAACCGCGCTGATAATCCCCAAAATGGCCGCAAGCCACAGCCCAAAAAGAGCGATCAACACAATATACATCTGCACGGACTGAAGCCATTGCGGATCAGGATCATCGGCAATCGGCGGACATAGCCAGCATGCAATCGCGACAAACTGCGTAATGGTTTTAATTTTACCAAGCTTATCAACCGGCACCGCGCGGCCCATTTGCGCCGCATATTCACGCCAGCCCGACACGGCGAATTCCCGCGCGATAATAAGGAATACCGGCGCCACCCGTATCATGGCCTTCCCAAACATTCCGGCCGCGACCATGGCAACCAATGTGCCGGTAATAAAAATCTTATCGCAAATCTGATCCAGCATCGCGCCGAATTTCGACGTTTGCCCCAGCCGCCGCGCCAGCCAGCCGTCCGCCCAATCGCTAATGCCAGCCGCGATAAAAATCCCCTCCACCGCCCAGGATTTCCCAGCCGTCACCAGCAACCACACCAGCGGCGCCAGCAAAATCACGCGTAATAAGGTAATCAAATTAATCATGCGGCAGTCTCCAATTTCTTATCCCGGTACATCCGCACCAGCGTCATAATCTGCGTGGCGATCAAGGTTGCTCCGGCCAGCGCGCCGCCGATGGAACCTGTGAAAAAATTATAGGCAAACCACAATGACACTGCCAGCAACGTCCCCCAGCGCAGCATAATTTTTTCCAAATAAACCATGGAAATGGTGCCAACAATGCATGCCGCCATCGTCAGAGTATCATACCATTGGCGATACGTTAGGACACCACCGATCAGAAACGCCGCCGTAAATATCACAGCGGTAAGATGTTGGTGTTTCTTCTCAGTAATATAAGCCGACAGGGTGGAGCGCATGGTGACCAAGGCTTCGGTCACCGCGCCAGCCCATGCGCCAAGCATGATATATTGTACCGTCCAAAATAACGCACCGAGCCCATTTAGCAGCAGCAATCGCCGATCCCGCTTTTGCCAGAATGCCGCGATGGTGACGGCATAAGCCACATAACCGATAATCTGCGTGATCGAAAAAACGCCCGGCGGCGCGGCGATGGTCATGCGCGCAAAATAACAGAAACCGCGCGCGGCGTCAGCCGATTATACCGGCTTGGCGAGCGGTTCTTGGTTGATGGTCAAGGTCAGATCAACATTGCCCCGCATCGCCTTGGAACAAGGGCAGATGTCATGCGCGGTCTGAACGATTTTTTCCGCCATAACGCGGTCCAGCCGCGGCAGCGCGACGTCCAATGTCACGCTCAGCGCATAATCCTTGTCGTCGCGCTGATCCTGATTCAAACCGACTTCAGCCATCACGGCGACGGGCGGCAGCGTCAGGCCCTCCCACTGCGCAGCCGTGCTGACGGCATTGCTGAAACAGGAGGCATAACTGCAAGCGAATAGTTCTTCGGGATTGGTGCCGAACTGCTGCGGCGTCAGCTCCTCCGGCGTCATGCGGAAAGACAGCGTGCCGGTGGGCGTCCGCACTGCCCCCGCGCGGCCGCCCACCGCCCGTGCCTTAGCGGTGTGGAGATTTTTCATGGGCCGCTCAAGATTCGCACGCATAGGTTGTATATTTAGGCGGATTCCGCCCTTTGGCAAGGGGGAAATAGGATTGTTTTCAACCGCTTTGCGCCTTTTTCTTTCCCGCCAGCGCGTCACGATAATACGGTTCTAACAGACCAATGGCATCCCATGACGTTTCCCCGGGATGATAAAGCGGCAAGCGGTAATATTCCCGCAAATCGGCCGCGAGCCGCCAGGCCAGATAACCGCATTTGCCAGATTGCATATCAACCGTATCGGGCATGGCCTCCCAATCCAGATCGTACCAGAAATCAATCTCCTGCTGCGCCATCATGATTTCGTTCCGCAGCATCAAGGCGCGCGCCACCCATGAAATCTCCAGCGCATTCCATCCAACATCATCGGGATAAGGCAACAGTGCGGGGATTTTCGTATCAACCTTTCCAGCCGCGCCGCCCGTGCTGTAATAAAGTTTACGGTTGCTGATGAGTTCCGCACAGTGAATGGCGAATTGTTCCAACACCACCGCGATGCGCACGGCGGAATAACGCGCGATGCGCGAGGTTTTGCGTTTGTCCGCCCCGGCCTCGCGCAGCCATTCAATGCACTGGCCGAGCAGCGTCGTCACAATCCCCGCACCGACCGCCATTTTCACGATATCCAGCCAGTTCACCTCATTTCCTCCTAGGCGGGACCATAATATATAAAATCTCAGAAACTATAAACGGCAAACGCCTGTCGTCATTGCATAGGGCGTGGTTTTCATAATTTTACCGCCAGCCAATTGCAAAACTTCCACGCCGGCTTGCCCGCCGCACCGCCGCGTGAAATGGAAAACCTGGCCGTTCGGTATTTCCTCGATTTGATCATCATATCCGCATAAAAACAATAACGCGCGCATACAACCGCCATGCCAGGAAATCGCGCAGCGTTTATTCGCGAATATTGTTTCATGCTTTTGAAGGCCTTGCAGGATTTGTTCAATATGCGCTTCCGCGCTTTGGCCGCCCGGCGGCGTGACGCCTGTCAGATAAAGTTGACCGCGCGTTTGATCCGAACCGGCCGGGCATTCTTTCTTTTTCTGCCCCTCCCATTCGCCTAATCCGCGTTCATTAAATTCCGGCGCCGTTAGAATTTCAATGCGATGCCCGCGTTCGGCAAGCATTTCTTTCACAGGTTCCGCGCTTTGACGCGTGCGTTCGCGTTTTGTTTTAAATAAGGCCTGCGGCCATTGTTCTTTGGGTAAATGACAGATCACTTCCGCAACTTGCGTCGCCTCCGCCCTCCCTTTTTCGGTCAAAGGCGTATCATTCGAGCCCGCAAAACGGCCATCCGCGCCCAAAACCGTCTGGCCATGGCGCCAGGTTAAAATGTCAAATTCATCAAGCACGGCGCCATTCAATAACAGTTCGGACTTTAAAATCAATAAAAACCCGTCCTGGAGCGGGTTGTTTAAAAACCGAAGTCAGGTTCGTATTGGCCGCTGCTATAATTGAAATTCATCCCCGGCCCTGCTGACATGACGGGACTACCATTAATCCCCATTCTCATTTCGCCAAAAGAGGCATCCTCTTGGATTTGTCACTTCTCAAGAGCTGGCAGATAAAATAGCAAATTCAAAATTTCATACTGGAACCGGATGGCCGCTTAATGGAAAAAAGTTGCCAGTCTATAGCTATGTCCAATTACCCGAGCTCATCCTCAAAGAAACACCGAGCCTTCCAGTCAATCAATCTGGACCAAAAACTATAGAGTTCAATCTATAATATCATCAGCGCTGAGCAGTCGCGCCAAGAGTTCGAGATGGGATCGGGTGTGACATGGTCGCTAAAATCCCCAACTTAAAAGATATCAACCTAAGGGATTATTCTATTGCTCTTAAAATATCCAATAACCCATCATTATATCCTTCAACAAAATTCGCATATTTTTTATTTTGCAAAAGAAGAGGAATTTCACATTCCTGAATTAAAGCTGTAATAACAGCATTTTTTCCTGAAGCAATTTCTTTATGGAACTTGGCCATCCACTCCGTCTCAACCCAGGATGACTTAACGGAATTTTTGGATAAGAAGACAATAACATGCTCACATTCCGTAATACCTTGCTGTATTTTAGACGGAATACTTTCACCTGCTTTAATTTCATATTCATCCAGCCAGACACCATAGCCTCTGTTTATTAAATCATTATAAACTCTTCGCACATAGCCTTTATCCGGCGAAGCATGGGAAAGAAAGATTTTCTTGGGCCGATCCGGAGATTGCTTAAAGGCTTCAAAAAAGTGCCTATCACTAGCTTTCGTAAAGATAAAATAAAGCTCATGCAGGAGATCGATTTGTTCTTCTTCATCAAGGAGTTCAGTTCTATACTTGTGACGCATCAATTTATTTTGAATATCTGATAATCTTTCCATAAGATCATTCATGCTAGCTATTCGAATGGATGTAAGAGGGATAGCAAAATAGCCAGTCAAAAAAAGATGGCCGAAGTGGATGATAGCTTTACGCCCTTCCAAACCATCACAATACCCGATATGCCCCTTGTGATGACCTTTCGTAATGAAAACAGCCTCGTCCGTATATTCATCGTATTCATCATCATTCATGGAGGAATTATAGGGGGATATGAAAATAAAAAAAGCCCAAAAGCGGGCTTTTTAGAGAATGCAGTTGTAAAGACCTGGCAGCGACTTACTTTCCCATGCCTTAAGACATAGTATCATCAGCGCTGAACGGTTTCACCATCGAGTTCGAGATGGGATCGGGTGTGGCACGTTCGCTATAACCACCAGGTCGTCACAACTGCATTCAAGAATGCATTGTGAATAAGTTTGTTGCTGTCTGTTTGTTTTCCCGCTCTGGCATAAAACCAGAGTTGTTATTCAATTTATGTACTGCCGAACAATTCGCGCAAATGTCATGCATTTGCGTCTGCATTCAGAACCCATTTGGTAAACCAAAAAAGCTCTGATGAAATCTGTTCAAGTCGATCGAGTGATTAGTAATGGTTAGCTTCATGCATTGCTGCACTTCCACACCCATCCTATCAACGTCCTAGTCTAGAACGTCTCTCAAGCGAGATCTGGTTTTGAGGTGAGTTTCCTGCTTAGATGCTTTCAGCAGTTATCTCGTCCGTATATAGCTACCCTGCGGTGCCGCTGGCGCGACAACAGGTACACCAGAGATACGTCCACCCCGGTCCTCTCGTACTAGGGGCAGGTCCTCTCAAATCTCGTACACCCACGGCAGATAGGGACCGAACTGTCTCACGACGTTCTGAACCCAGCTCACGTACCACTTTAAACGGCGAACAGCCGTACCCTTGGGACCTTCTACAGCCCCAGGAAGTGATGAGCCGACATCGAGGTGCCAAACCTCCCCGTCGATATGGACTCTTGGGGGAGATCAGCCTGTTATCCCTAGAGTACCTTTTATCCGTTGAGCGATGGCCGTTCCATGAAGGACCACCGGATCACTATAGCCGACTTTCGTCTCTGCTCGACTTGTCAGTCTCGCAGTCAGGCTAGCTTTTGCTATTGCACTCGACGGTTGGTTTCTGTCCAACCTGAGCTAACCTTCGCACGCCTCCGTTACAATTTAGGAGGCGACCGCCCCAGTCAAACTACCCACCATACAGGGTCCCACTGCCGGATTACGGCAGGTGGTTAGACATCAGCAAAGATCAGGGTGGTATTTCAAGGATGATTCCACACAAGCTAGCGCCCATGCTTCATAATCTCCCACCTATCCTACACAGATATTCGCTAATGCCACTGTAAAGTTATAGTAAAGGTTCATAGGGTCTTTCCGTCTGACCGCGGGAACCCCGCATCTTCACGGGGAATTCAATTTCGCTGAGTTGGTGTTGGAGACAGTGGGGAGATCGTTACGCCATTCGTGCAGGTCGGAACTTACCCGACAAGGAATTTCGCTACCTTAGGACCGTTATAGTTACGGCCGCCGTTTACTGGGGCTTCGATTCAATGCTTGCACATCTCCTCTTGACCTTCCAGCACCGGGCAGGCGTCAGACCCTATACGTCATCTTGCGATTTCGCAGAGTCCTGTGTTTTTGGTAAACAGTCGCCACCCCCTATTTTGTGCCCCCGGCTCGCGCCGGGCATGCTTATCCCGAAGTTACGCATGTAATTTGCAGAGTTCCTTCAACACCATTCTCTCAAGCGCCTTGGTATATTCTACCAGTCCACCTGTGTCGGTTTAGAGTACGGTCTATATGCGAGGATTATTTCCTGGATGTCCTTGGCGTACTATGAAATCCAATTATCACAGCACACGTACGGCCACCGTCATCTCTCGCAGGCTCACGAATATTAACGTGATTCCCATCGACTACGCCTTTCGGCCTCGCCTTAGGAGCCGGCTCACCCTGCGCTGATTAACATTGCGCAGGAACCCTTGGACTTACGGCGACAGAGTTTCTCACTCTGTTTATCGCTACTTATGTCAGCATTCTCGCTTCTGATACCTCCAGCCCCTCTCACGAGTGACCTTCGCAGGCTTACAGAACGCTCCGCTACCACTCACACTTACGTGTGAATCCTAAGCTTCGGTAAATGGCTTGAGCCCCGTTACATTTTCGCCGCAGGACGTCTATTAGACCAGTGAGCTATTACGCTTTCTTTAAATGATGGCTGCTTCTAAGCCAACATCCTGGTTGTTATGGACATCCCACATGCTTCAACACTTAGCCATTATTTGGGGACCTTAGCTGTAGATCTGGGTTGTTTCCCTTTTGACAATGGATGTTATCACCCACTGTCTGTCTGCCGTATATTACTCCTAGGTATTCGGAGTTTGGTTAGGTTTGGTAAGGCTCGCGCCCCCCTAGCCCATCCAGTGCTCTACCCCCCAGGGTATTCATACGACGCTCTACCTCAATAGATTTCGCGGAGAACCAGCTATTACCACGTTTGATTGGCCTTTCACCCCTAGCCACAACTCATCCCCGACTTTTGCAACAGGCGTGGGTTCGGTCCTCCAGTGCATGTTACTGCACCTTCAACCTGGTCATGGCTAGATCACGTGGTTTCGGGTCTAATACATCATACTAAAGCGCCCTATTCAGACTCGCTTTCGCTGCGCCTACACCTAACGGTTTAAGCTTGCATGATACACTAAGTCGCTGACCCATTATACAAGAGGTACGCTGTCACGGGACAAGCCCGCTCCAACTGTTTGTAGGCGTTCGGTTTCAGGTCTTTTTCACTCCCCTTGTCGGGGTGCTTTTCACCTTTCCCTCACAGTACTTGTTCACTATCGGTCAATCGGGAGTATTTAGGCTTGGAGGATGGTCCCCCCATGTTCAGACAGGATTTCACGTGTCCCGCCTTACTCGAGAACATAACTTTGCCTCTTTGCATACAGGGCTATCACCTACTATGGCGTTGATTTCCATCAACTTCTGCTCGACAAAATTATGTTACTGGCCTGGTCCGCGTTCGCTCGCCACTACTAACGGAATCTCTTTTGATGTCTTTTCCTCTGGGTACTAAGATGTTTCAATTCCCCAGGTTTGCTTTTTACGCCTATGTATTCAGCGTAAAATAATCTTGATAAGAAGACAGACACTAGGCCCCGCAAGCGGCACCTAATATCTGGCTTCTAAGATTGGGTTCCCCCATTCGGACATTCGCGGATCAAAGCTTATTCGCAGCTCCCCACGACTTATCGCAGCGTATCACGTCCTTCATCGCCTCCGATTGCCAAGGCATTCACCAAACGCCCTTATGCACTTGAACAGATTCATGCAGACGCAAAGGCATAAACTCTTATCGTTATTTGCGTCACATATAGTCCGTATTGCTACGGACAGATTTATTTTCCAACTAACTGAACTTGCATTCAGCTGGCCGAAAGAACTCTCAGCAGTATTTCGATCATGATCAGAGGGTTCCGATCACAATCGATATAAATTGAATTGATGCCATTTGCCCACGCCCGGCTAGGACGAAGACAAGGCATCTTTTGTGTCTTTGTGTTTTTAAAAGACGCGATACGACATCGCATCTCAGATCGATAGGAGAATGGAAAGATTCCACCTACCGCCGCAAAGACTTCAGACAGCAACAAACTTATTCACAATGTTCAGACGTTCAGTCAAAAGACTGAAGAGAAAAACCAGTTGGTTTTTCTCTTCAAGCTTCTGTTATTTTTGTGCAGGATGGCTGCGCCAAGCGTAGCTCGCGCGTCGTATAGTCCGTCTTCGTTCTTCGAACTACGCCGGACAATCTTCCCTTCGCTGCGCGAGCGAAGATTGGTGGGCCTGGCAAGACTTGAACTTGCGACCTCACGCTTATCAAGCGTGCGCTCTAACCAACTGAGCTACAAGCCCTCACCAGAGGTTACACCAAATCTGTTAAGCCACGATGGCTTTTTGTTCCATCAGGTGCCGCATCGGCAAACTCGCGCTATCGTCACGCATCATCGCTAAAATCTCATCCGGGCTTTGCGTCACGCGAAAGGCTTTATCAACACCCTTTGCGAAAACGATCGTTCCCTTTTTCCCTTCGTCATCGCACATCGCGGCGATTTCCGTCGCGCGGACGAAAAAGGTTTGCGGCTCAGCTTGATCCGAGGTCGGCAAAAGCGAGAGTTTCATAAAATCAGAGGACATCACGATGACATAGTTTCGTATGTCATAAAGAAACAATGATTGTCTCCAGTCCGCCTTCGCTAAAGCTACGGCGCGACAGCCTTCTTTGTTCTCGCAGAAACTTCCACACCTAGAACAAACGGCTTGCCGAGCCGAAGCGGTTGTTCGCAGAACAACCGCGAAGGCTGGTGGAGCCTAGGAGGTTCGAACTCCTGACCTCCTGAATGCAAATCAGGCGCTCTACCAGCTGAGCTAAGGCCCCTTGGTAGGAACTAGGAACTAGGAGTTTAGGAACTAGGAAAATAAATTCCTATAACTCCTAAAACTCCTAGTTCCTAAAATCCTTAGTCAACGAAAAGATACACAGACAGCAGTGTCATTGCCGAAGCAATGTTTGGCATTTGTTTTCTTGAATTTGATGTCCGCCGAAGCGAACAAGATCAAATTCATTTAGAAAGGAGGTGATCCAGCCGCTCCTTCCGAAACGGCTACCTTGTTACGACTTCACCCCAGTCGCTGACCCTACTGTGGGCCGCTGCCCCCTTACGGTTAGCACGCGGACTTAAAGTAGAACCAACTCCCATGGTGTGACGGGCGGTGTGTACAAGGCCCGGGAACGTATTCACCGTGGCATGCTGATCCACGATTACTAGCGATTCCAACTTCATGCAGGCGAGTTGCAGCCTGCAATCTGAACTGAGATGGCTTTTGGAGATTTGCTCCCCCTCGCGGGTTCGCGTCCCATTGTCACCACCATTGTAGCACGTGTGTAGCCCAGTCCGTAAGTGCCATGAGGACTTGACGTCATCCTCGCCTTCCTCCGGCTTATCACCGGCAGTATCCCTAGAGTGCCCAACTAAATGGTAGCAACTAAGGAAGAGGGTTGCGCTCGTTGCGGGACTTAACCCAACATCTCACGACACGAGCTGACGACAGCCATGCAGCAACTGTGCACTGTCCGGCCGAACCGACGAAACCATCTCTGGTAACTATGACAGGCATGTCAAGGACTGGTAAGGTTCTGCGCGTTGCGTCGAATTAAACCACATGCTCCACCGCTTGTGCGGGCCCCCGTCAATTCCTTTGAGTTTTAATCTTGCGACCGTACTCCCCAGGCGGTGTGCTTCAAGCGTTAGCTGCGTCACTGAGTTTAACCCCAACGACTAGCACACATCGTTTACGGTGTGGACTACCAGGGTATCTAATCCTGTTTGCTCCCCACACTTTCGTGCCTCAGCGTCAATTGTTGGCCAGAACGTCGCCTACGCCACTGGTGTTCCTCTCAATATCTACGAATTTCACCTCTACACTGAGAATTCCACGTTCCTCTCCACAATTCTAGACTGGCAGTTTCAAATGCAATTCCAGGGTTAAGCCCTGGGCTTTCACATCTGACTATCCGATCCGCCTACGCACCCTTTACGCCCAGTAATTCCGAACAATGCTTGCCCCCTTCGTATTACCGCGGCTGCTGGCACGAAGTTAGCCGGGGCTTATTCTGCGGGTACCGTCATTATCGTCCCCGCCAAAAGAGCTTTACAACCCGAAGGCCTTCATCACTCACGCGGCATGGCTGCATCAGACTTTCGTCCATTGTGCAATATTCCCCACTGCTGCCTCCCGTAGGAGTCTGGACCGTGTCTCAGTTCCAGTGTGGCTGATCATCCTCTCAGACCAGCTACTGATCGTCGCCTTGGTGAGCCATTACCTCACCAACAAGCTAATCAGACGCGGGCTAATCCTTTGGCGATAAATCTTTCAGATTTCTCCATATACGGTATTAATCCCAGTTTCCCGAGGCTATTCCGTACCAAAGGGCATATTCCCACGTGTTACTCACCCGTGCGCCGCTATGTATTGCTACATCGCTCGACTTGCATGTGTTAAGCCTGCCGCCAGCATTCGTTCTGAGCCAGGATCAAACTCTCAAGTTTGATAGACTGAACGGATCAACAATGAGATCATCAATCCGTGTTATCTCTGAACTAAATTGGCATTGTTCTTACTGCGTAATAAAACACAGTACAGCTAATTTAGTGTTATTTTTCACCAAACCACCCAACAGGGGTTGGATGTCCTGCTGCCTGTGTATCTTTTCATTTTTCCAATAGCTCGCCTTGACAACGACTATTGGATCCAAAACGACTTGTACAAGAACCGCGGTGTTTTCCGAATCAACCCGAATCACACCAAACCGACAGCGCAGTAGCCACGAACTGAAATCAAAAATCTCAGTTGGACTAGCCGAATCTGCCAGAAGGACAAGCATTACAACACAAACACCCAACCGAAGTCAAGAAACATCTGAGCCGCATCACTTGCGAGAGCGTGCTTATAGCTATGAGTTTTTTACTTTGCAAGCACTTTTTTTAACTTTTCAGCAACTTTTTTTCGGCAGGCGGCAAAGCCACAGAAACCCTGTTTTTAAACCACTCCGAACGCAATCCGCAAACCCCGGGAATTATGGCTTCGGTGACGACGTCAAACCTTTTCCAAGACCTTCAGGAACAGGAAAAGCCTTGGCAATCCTGTCTATCAACGATCCACGTTCCATATCCAGTCTTGCTGTCGCCAGATTGGCGGCAATCCGCGTCTCCGGCGTGAATTCCTGCTGGCCGGGCTGCCAGATAAACACGTCGCAATAAGCCTGTTTATTTTTACCGGCTGCTGTCTGAACCGTTGTAAAACATGCTTTCAGCACATCCGGCGTCTGCGGCAATCCATAGGCCATGATAGCACCCGTCTGCTTAGCCTCCGTCAGGCCACCTTCCTGATTATGCACGATAAAAGATAAACAAGCCTTGCTTTCATCCGGGCCCCACGGACGCCCCATGCGGATGCCCGGCACGGGCGTTTCGGCCACAGCCGGAGCGGCGGCGTTATGAACGATATCATGCACGGAATCCGCGGCGGGCGCCTCAACAGCTTCAACCGCGGGCGTAATTTCCGGCTCCGGAGCAACTGGAACAACCGGCAAATCTTCCGCCACCGTTTCCTTGGCCCTAGACTGCGCGGCACGCCGGCTCCTTACTATACCCTTCGCCGAAATCTTGGCCCCGACATTTTGCAAGGTATTTTTTTCTCCTTCGGCATATTTTCCGAAAGCCTCTAGCAGTTCAGGCATGACGGCTTCAAACATCGACTGGGAGAAATTCCGCGCTTCATCAGGCTGAGGCTCGGCATCACTATTGGGTAAATGAGAAATGTGAATAAAGGGATACACGCCTTTCTTTGCGCCGTCCAAAGCCGCTTGCAATTTCTCGGCGGTATATTTTTCTCCAGGAACAATTCTCATATAGTAGCGTTGCGGCTTGCTCAAATCGGGAAGACCGTTTTTCTTATGCAAAACCACACGCACGCAGGCAGTGTGAAATACATCCGGTTCCGCAGGATTACCGGGCTTCGCATCTTTTCCAGCCTCCTGTTCTTTTCCAACCTCCTGTTTGGCCAGCACCTCAAGCGTCGGGAATTTTGGCAGCGCGGACCTCTGGATCTTGATAGACGACAATTCACGGAGGGCGGCATCGGCATAATCTTTGCTCAATTGATCGAGGCTGATAACATGATTGGACCAATCAATCTCGCCCTTAAACAATTTAGCTAGTTTTTGTTTTCCCGCCGGAACCGTAAGGGGCGGCAATATTTTTGCCGCAGGCAAAGTCACCCAAGTGTCCTTCACAAGACCGAAACCAGCAACAGCTTCGTGGGTAGGCTTAAACAAAATGAAATCCACATAACGGCCATCACGCGGCATGGTTGCCGTATACTCTTGCAGTTCAAAGCGAAAATCTATGCCCGTATCAGGCGCAAAAAATGTAACTTCACGCTCGGGCAGATTATCCGGAACCTGTTTGATCGCCTCCCGCAGACCGCCGGGGAAATCCGTTACGACCAAGGCCAAGCACACCTGGTCGAACAGCTCCTTGGGAACATAGCGCCCCAACAGGCGTTTACGCCTTTCCGCAATGATAATTTCTTTTTGACTTGGAGTATTAGGAGCTACGCTTGTCATTATAACCTCAAAGGATGATTAAGGCCATTTCTAGCAAGCCCTGCTTTTCAATGTCAATTTTTTTATACCCTGCTTTGCTTTCCTGGCGGAATCAAGCCATGCTCAGACATGCAATCCACCGCGGAACTCAACGATCTGGCGATGATCCTCGCCGCCGCCTTTTTGGGCGGCGCGCTGCTGCGCCAACTGCGGCAGCCGGTGCTGATCGGCTATATCCTGGTGGGTACGATTTTCGGTCCCGCGGGCCTGGGCCTGGTGGAAAATGCGGACGACATTCAATGGCTTGCTGAACTCGGCATCCTATTGCTGATGTTTTACATCGGCCTTGAAATGGATCTGTCGCAATTCCGGGCGGTGGCGCGGCCCGCCGTCGTTACCACCCTTATTCAAATCGCCGTCGGCGTGGGCGTGATGTACGGCGTCGGCTTTATTACCGGCTGGCCGTTTAAAACCGCCTTTTTGCTCGGCTGCTGTATCGCCGTCTCATCAACCGCCGTCGCGTTAAAAGTGCTGGAGGAAATGGATGCCAAACGCACCCATGGCGGCGCCGTCAGCATGGGGATTTTAATCGCCCAGGATATTTCCGTCGTGCCGATGATGCTGATCCTGGGCGCGATGCGCATGGGCGGCACGGTGAACCTGATGGGCTTGGTGAAACTCATCGCCGGTCTGCTGATCCTTGCCGCCGTGATGTGGCTGCTGTCCGAACAGCCGCAATGGTTCATGCACTGGGGCCGCAAATTCGCGCGCGTCAAGGCCAAAGCCATGAAGGGGCAAACCACCATCACCGCCCTGGCCGTCTGTTTCACCGGCGCGGCATTGGCGGGGGCGCTGGGGTTTTCCGCCGCTTATGGCGCCTTCCTTGCGGGCCTGATGCTCAGCCGCACGCGATCGCGTGAAAAGGTACAGAAAAACACGCGCCCTGTTTTCGATTTGCTCATCATGGTGTTTTTTCTCTCCGTCGGCCTTTTGATCGATCTGCATTTCATCATCGCGCATTGGCTGACGGTGGCGGGCCTTGTCATCGGCGCTTTGATGTTAAAAACTTTGCTGAACGTCGCGGTCTTGCGCCTGCAAAAAGTTCCCGCGCCAGACGCCTGGCTGGCCGGCGCCGTCACCGGACAGCTCGGCGAATTTTCCTTCCTCCTCGCCGGGATGGGTATCGCCGACGGCTCCCTGGATGACGGCGCGCATAAATATGTTCTGGCGGTGATCTCGCTCAGCCTGGTTTGCACGCCTTTATGGCTCGCGCTGCTCCACCGTTTGCGCCTTATTCCCAAAGTGACGATCACCCCCGGCGAAGCCCTGGAATCCGCCGCCCGCGGTGTGGTGAAAGCAAGATAAGAATATAATATTACTCGACAGCGCAACTTTCTTGCCAGATTTCCCCGAATTTCCCAGGTGCATGGGATTGTTCCGCACTTTTCTGATAAAGTGCCTTGCCCCTATCTTCCTACCCCCCTCCAGGGGGAGGAAAAATAATGCTTGACATTTATTCCTACTAGGACTATAGTCATAAGTAACATGGGGAGGCGTACGACTCCCCTCCGTTCGTTGCGGCAAGATGCGTCCGGCCAGGTCTGGTTCGGCGCCACTGTCCCCTCCCACCATTCGTGGCCTTTTGGGATCACAACCAATAGGTTCCCGTGGGCGGAAAAGTACAGCCGCAATGTATTGGCCGAAGTAACCCCGGGGATACTTTTTCCTTAGGAATTAGGATTTCAGGATGAATAGGACGTTAGAAAATAACCTCTAAAATCCTAATGTCCTGCCAACCTAACCCCATTGCTTATTTACTGCTTGACCCGCCCGGACTGTTGCCTTAAAAGCACAGCTGGTTTGCTGACAAGCGACGATTCGACAGAATCAGTGAACTTTTCATGGGGTAACCCCAAAGACATGCGTCCGATTTGCTGAATGATCGCGCGCAACGCCTAAAGGCCAACACTTGACGAGGGAACAGTAAACCGATGCGCTTAAATGTTTATGCCCTGCCCGCGCTGACTGCATTTTTATTTTCCCTGAACAATTTGGCTGCGCAAATGCCCTGGATGGATGGCGTCCTGGGTCACACGCCATTGCATGTCGCCGAACAGGCCATGCCCGCCGCCGCCCCGGTACAGGAAGAACGCACCCTCAAACTCGCCAACAACCAAACCATCACTGGCATGTTAAAGGCGCAAGGTATTGATGCCGACACCGCCGCCGATGCCGCCGACGCCCTGGCCGACGTCTATAACGCGAAACGTTTCAAGGCCGGGCAGGAAGTCCACCTGCAGCTCGAACACGACGCAGACGCGACGCGCCTCATTAAACTCACCTTCGCTCCCGACGCGACCCAGCGCATTGAACTGACCAAGGACGCCGAGGAAAACTTCAACGCCCAGCGCATCGCGCGGAATGTGGAAAAACGCATCGTCGCCATTCGCGGCACTGTGGACGGCGCCTTTGCCGCCTCCGTCCGCCGCGCGGGCGCGCCGCGCTCCGTCGCCAACCAGATGGCGAAATGGCTGGCCTATGACATGGACTTCCAGCGCGATGTGCATAAGGGCGACCAGTTCGCCGTGATGTTCCCCGCCGATTACGACGACAAGGGCGAATTGATCCAGGCGGGCGAGGTGCAATACCTGCGCGTTGAAAACGCCAAAACCAAAATCGGTTTGTATCGCATGAACAGCCACATGTACCACGCCGACGGCCGCGACGTGCATAAAGCATTATTGAAAACCCCCGTCGACGGCGCGCGCATCACCTCCGGCTTCGGCATGCGCGTTCACCCCATCCTGGGTTACTCCGCCATGCATAAAGGCATCGATTTCGGCGCTGCCTACGGCTCTGCTATTTTCGCGGCGGGCGACGGCGTGGTGGAAAAAGCGTCCGTTTTTTCCAGCTATGGCAATTACGTTTTAATCAAACACAACAGTACCTATGAAACCGCCTATGCCCACCTGTCGCGCTATGGCAAAGGCATCCACGCCGGCACGCGCGTGCACCAAGGCCAAGTCATCGGCTACGTCGGCGCCACCGGCCGCGCCACCGGCCCGCACCTGCATTTCGAAGTCCACATGCGCGGCACGCAGGTGAACCCGACCAAGGTTGCGTCACTGGGCAACGACAAACTCGAAGGCAAAGAATTAAACCAGCTCGCCTCTATCGTGCGCCAAGACGACAACCAGTTCGCACAACTGATCGCGAAAGCGCAGCCGAAAATGGCTGAGAATGACGTGAAGGTTATTCCGGCGAGCGCGACGGCAGTTCGGTAATTATTTATTCAAGCAGAACATTTAAAAAATTATACCACCGCTTAAATCGTGAATAATGATTAGCTCTTCATTTATTCTCCTCACAATCTCAACGTCACTAGCATTTTGCAATATCCATTGTTCTACGCCAAAGCATATATCCCTGCAGAATACATCAACCTGCAACTGAAGGGTTTCGTGAACATCATTTATTTTCGTGTTACAGTGGAAGTATATATTTTCTTTAGGGGCAACAAACATAAATTTATTAATTATATATCTGGCATTTTGATCAGTGATATCGTCACCGCCTTGGTGCAAATAAGCGCACCTAAGAGCATAAAAATCATTGCCATTTAAAAATACGGTTTCATCATAATTAGCGCCGACTTTACTCGTATATTTTGCAATTAAAAACTTATTCCACCATGCGATGCACCTTGCTCTGCTGCTCACCTTTGGATTTTCAAGCCACCCACAAATGTCTGGCAAGGCTAAAGCTAAAGTCAGTGCCCCATACCAGTTTCGGCTGTCTAATGCAGCCAAAATGGAATTCGTAAATCTTTGCATTATCATACCCTATGTTCGGACAAAGTTTGGATATAATAGCATCTAGTCAACACAACTGCCATTCAGTAAAAAATATAGATGACCGCCGAACCGCTCCCATCCCTCTCGCAATCCTATATTAACCGCGCGGCGATGTTGCTGCGCGAAGGCCGCGTGAGCGAAGCCGCCGCCGTGGCCGACATGGTGCGCGCATCGCATCCCGATCACATCCGCACCTGGCGCATTTTGAACGACGTTTATCTGGCCGAAGCCGAGCCGCAAAAAGCGATTGATTATTTCACCCCCAAACTCCCCGCCGCGCCGACGCGCGAGACGATGGAGCAATTCTGCCTCCTCGCCCGCGCGCATCGTTATGCAGGCAATAACGAACGCGCGCTGGAAATCACCGACGCCGTTTTAAAAATCGAACCCGACCTGCTTGAAGGCCGCTATGAATACGGCCTCGCCTATTACCATTTCATTCCGCAGCGCACGGACACCAACTGGAAATCCATTTCCGTCTGCCTGCCGTCGCGTTTCACCAAACATCCGGACGAAGGTTTTTACTGGCTCGAACGCGCGGCGGACAGCGTGCGCGCCCAAACCATCGCGGGAAAAATGCCGATCCAAATCTGCGTCGGCATCGATCACGGCGCGGTGGTGCCGGATGATTATAAAAACCGCACCGACATGGTCTTCGCCAACGTCGCCGCCGACGCGCCGAAAAACCAGGCCGCCGCCGTGAATGCCGCCGCCGCCGCCGCGACGGGTGATATCATCGCGTTTTTGGAAGACGATGATATCTATGCCCCCGAACGCCTGGAAAGCGCGCTGGAACTTTTGCACAAATACGATTTCGTCGGCGGCACCCAGCGCCTGATGACGCCAAAGGGCATCACCAATCAAATTCACGATTACGCCAATCCCACCACCTGGGTCATGCGCCATGACTTCTGGAAACAAGTCGGCCCGATGGATACCACGTTCCGCTGTCACCTGGACGCCGAATGGCTCGGCCGCCTGAACGCCTCCGGCGGTTTGCGCGTGCATCAAGTTGACGCGCCCGCGCCGCGCGAATGGCATGCGCTGGCGACCTCGCGGCAATTCTATATGTACTTTTACAGCGCCATCAAAAAACCCGGCAACGGCGTTTACTTTACGCAATTCAACCACCCCATCGCCGCCAAAACCGCGCACGACGCCAGCCAGACCGACACCATCAACGCCGACCCCGTGCTCAGCAAACTCAGCCACGACGAACACGTGCGGATGGAGACGATGTATAACGGCAGGCCGTTTTAATCCGGTATGACCGCGCAAACCCATTTCCACAACGGCCCCCAAGATTACCCGCAACCGGACTGGAATAATTACCGCGTCCGCGCCGTCACAACGGATGCCCGCCCATGGCCGCCTGCACCCGCCGATATCAAATCCATTCTGATCATCAAACTTGACGCGATGGGCGATTACCTGTTGCACACGCCGTTCTATGCTTCCTTACGCAAATTTTATCCGCAGGCGAAAATCACGCTGCTCTGCAACAAGAACAATTTAAACCTGGCCGAGCATAATCCCGCCTTTGATTATGTCATCACGCCGCCTTATGAACCCGGCTATGATCAGGCGCAAAGTTTTTTATACGCCATTGAATTGCAAGCCCACGCGGCGGCGCCCTTTGACCTCATCATCGTCCCGCGCTGGACGGAAGACTGGCATCACGCGGGCGTGATCACCCAAGTGCTGGATGCGCCTTATCGTCTCAGCTATTCAGGCAATACCAACGCCTATAAGGCGCAGCACTTTCCGCAGCATGAAGATTTTTTCACCCATGTCATCGACGACGCACGCCCGGCGCATGAAGTCTGGCGCGGCATGCAGATCTTGCACGCGCTGGGCATGAAGATACCCCCTGTCGCAGACATCAAACAGGAATTCCATTTCACGGCGGAAGACGAAAATAAAATCAAAACGCTCCTCGCGGTGAAACATTATCCGCGCCCGTGGTTTGTCTTTGGCGTCGGCGCGTCGGCGGATCACAAACGCTGGCCGGCGGAACATTTCGCGGAACTCGCGCACTTGCTGCAAGACCGGCACGGCGGCACGATTTTCATGCTGGGTCACGGCAAAAAGGATGAGCTTGCCGCGGAAACCATCCTGGCCGCCGTGCCGCAAGCGGTAAATTTTGTCGATCAGCTTACGCCGCGTGAAAGCGGCGTGTTCGCGCGCGCGTGCGATATCATGGTGTGCAACGACAGCTTCGCGCTCCACGCCGCCGCGACCGCCGGAACGCCCGCCGTTGAAATAACAGGCCACCCCGCCAACGGCGACAAGGATTCGGAATATCTGCCCTGGCGTTTCGGACCGTGGGGCATCCCTTTTGCCTGGCTGCAACCGGAAACATGCCATCATTCCGGCCGCATGTTGGCGGATTTCCGGCTTGACCCCAAATGCATCGGGGATATACCAGCAAGTGACGTTTGCAACGCCGTAACGCAAGGACTGCACCGATGGCCGAAATCGCATTAAAGCTTTCCACCTATGATGCCAAGGAGCGCAGCACCTACCGCTTTTGGGCGCGCGACCATGTGCGCTATGCGGACCTGGAAGTTCAGCGCCATGTGAATAACATGGTGATTGGCGTTTATTTCCAAACCGGACGCCTGGCGCTGCTCGGCAAACTCGGCGTGCTGTGGTCGACGCCGGAACACGTCATCGTCGTCGCGCGCACGATTAATGATTTTTACAAGGAAATCACCTTTCCGAATGATTTGGAAATCGGCTGCGTCATCACGCGCATGGGCAACACGTCATTCACCATGCAAACCGGCGTCTTCATCGGCGACGAATGCCACGCCAGCCAGGAAGCCGCGTGCGTTTACTGGAATCCTGTGAAGCATGAGAAGCGGGAATTGGATGCTGATGTGCGGGAGAAGTTGGGGCAGTACCTTTTAGGCTAATGTCACCCCGGCCTTGTGCCGGGGTCTGCCGCGAGGCAATCACTCAATTTCAAAATAATAAAATGTGGAAACACAGACCCCGGCACAAGGCCGGGGTGACAAGCTGTTTATGCGGCCGCAGATTTCTTTCCCGCCTCCGGCACGCCGCGGCTTGTCGAATATTCAAACCCGAAATCCTGATTAGGTTTCAAATACGCCCGCGCGCTATGCGCCGCGGCGGCGCCCTCGGCAAAACCTGTCAGGATCAGTTTGAGTTTATGGTCGTACGTCGCGATATCCCCCACCGCGAAAATCCCCGGCACATTCGTTGCCGCCGTCGCGGGATTGATCGCGATGTGATTGCGTTCAATGCCCAAGCCCCATTCCGCAATCGGTCCCAACGTCATCGCCAGACCGAAAAACGGCAGCAATACATCGGCCTCGATTTTACGGATTTGATTTTCCATATCCGCCACGACGACCGCCGCCAAAGTTTTCCGGTCGCCCTCCAGCGCATGCAATTGGTACGGCGTAACCATATCAATCTTCCCGGCGGCAGACAGTTCCGCCAATTGCCGCAAACTCTCCGGCGCGGCGCGGAATTTGTCGCGGCGGTGCACCACCGCGACGCTGGCCGCGATTTCAGATAATGAGATCGCCCAATCCACCGCGCTGTCGCCGCCGCCCGCGATGACGATGCGCTTGCCCGCGAAATCCGCGCGCTTTGGCACAAAATACTGCACCGCGCGAGAATTTTCATAATGTTCCAGATCATCAAGCGGCGGACGGTTCGGACCAAACGCCCCCGCGCCCGCCGCGATAATCACCGCGCCCGCATCGACATAATTCCCTGCAGATGTCATCAGACGGAAACGGCCATCGGCGGCCTTATTCAATTCAATTACTTGCTGACCCAGCATATATTCCGGCTTAAACGGCGCGGCCTGTGCGACCAGATTTTCCACCAGATCGCCCGCCATGATGTGTGGATAGGCGGGAATATCGTAAATCGGTTTTTCCGGATAAAGCGCCTGGCACTGCCCGCCCGGCGCATCCAGCGCATCAATGACGGCGGAGGACAAGCCCAGCATCCCGCATTCAAAGGCGGCAAACAGCCCCGTCGGTCCCGCGCCGATAATCGCTACGTCTATCGATGTTTCTTTCATACTGACTTGCATCCGATTTTCTGTTACCCCAAACCATACCCGAGATGCCCGCCCAAATGCAAACAAAAACCCATCAATACTTGCGCGAAACCGACCTGCCGCAACTGGCAAAAAGCCTTGCGGAGCAATGGCTTACGCCCGGAACGGTGGTGGCTTTGCACGGCGATTTGGGCGCGGGCAAGACGGCTTTTGTGCGCGCCTTTATCCGCGTGGTGGTGGGCGAAGACATCGCGGTGCCCTCGCCCACGTTTACCTTGGTGCAGCCCTATGAAACCGACAACGTCACTATTTATCATTACGATCTCTACCGCCTGTCCGATGTTTCCGAACTGGTGGAATTGAATTGGCAGGCCGCCTGCGCCGAAGGATTGGTCTTCGTCGAATGGCCGGAACGCGCGGGCCGCGCATTGCCGCCGCATTGGCGCGTGGAAATTTCGGACGGCGATAGCGACGACACCCGCGCGATTAAAATCACGCCGCCGAATGCGATTGACGCGGTGATGATATTGGCCGCCGGCCTGGGCACACGCATGCGGCCTTTGACTGACGCCACGCCGAAACCGCTACTCAAATTCGCAGGCCGCGCGATGCTGGATCACGTGCTGGACAGCTTCGCCGCGGGCGGCGTCACACGCGCCGTCGTGAATGCGCATTATTTAGGTGAGCAGATTATCGCACATGCGGGATCGCGCGCCGCACCTGTTATCACTATCTCCGATGAACGCGAAAAACTACTCGACTCCGGCGGCGCGATTAAAAAAGCATTGCCGTTGCTCGGCCGCGATACATTTTTCACCGCCAATGCCGACGCCGTTTGGCGTGACATGCCCGGCGCAATACCCGCACTGCACCGCATGATGCAATTTTGGAATCCGAACATTATGGACACCTTATTATTGCTCGCGCCCAAGGAACGCGCGGTGGGCTTCGACGGCCCAGGCGATTACTTCATCACGGATAATGGCAAACTATCCTTCCGCGCCGCGCGGCCCAGCGCGCCTTATGTTTTCGCCAGTGTCATGATTTCCAAAGCGGACGTTTACGCCAACCGCGCCGAAGAAATTTTCTCCTGCAAAACCATCTGGGACGAACAGGAATCCGCAGGCCGTCTGTACGGCATTGTACACGAAGGCATCTGGGTTCATTGCTCAACCCCCGCCGACATCGCGGCGGCGGACGCGGCGCTGTCATGAATTTATCCACCATTCCCGCCGGTGTCGACTTTTTGCAATCGCTGGCGGACCACATCCGCGCGGATGCCGCGCGGACGCAAACCGTGCTGTCGGATTACATGGTCATGCTGCCCACGCGCCGCGCGGTACGCACGCTCCAGCAACTCATCGCGCGCGACGCGCCGACATTGCTGCCGCGCATTCATGCCATCGGCGATTTGGACGACGATGTTTTGACGCTGCAATTGCCGGATTTGGATTTCCCGCCCGTGATCGATCCGCACGCGCGCCTCGGCCTGCTCATCAACCTGATCCAGGAACAACAGGACATGCCCTGGCCGCGCGCGCTGGGGCTGGCCAAGGCGCTCACGAAATTATGGGATGAAGCCAGCCTGCGCGAAGTTCCGCTGTCCAATCTGGAAAATATTGTGCCGGAAAATTTGTCTGCGCACTGGCAAGTTTCCCTCGGCTGGCTGCGCGTCATCACACAGCGCTGGCCGGAAATCCTGGTGCAGCGCGGCCAGGTCGATGCCGCCGCCGCGCGCCAAAACATTTTGCACGGCTATGCGAAATTATGGACGGCGCAACCGCCTGCGCATCCCGTTATCGCCGCCGGTTCCACGGGGTCTTTGCCCGCCACGCGCGCGTTGCTGCGCACCATTGCCAACCTGCCGCGCGGCCAAGTGATTTTGCCCGCGCTGGATCAGGATTTGCCGGAAGAAATTTGGAATAACCTGTCCGAAACCCATCCGCAGAAACCGCTGTATCATTTGTTAAGCGATTTTGAAATTCCGCGCGCGCAAGTTCAGTCATTGGTAAATATTAAATCAGATCGGGCGAAACTCTGGCAACAGGTTTTACTCCCCGCCGCAGCCGTGCAAACCTGGCGCGATCCGAAACAGCGTTTGATCAAATCCGCCGCCGATGCGCATATCCTGTCCGGCATCCACACCGTCACCGCGCCGAACGCGGAGACTGAGGCGCAAGCCATCGCCCTCATCCTCGCCCGCGCCGCACGGGAAAATCACAGCGCCGCACTCATCACGCCCGACCGCAACCTCGCCGCGCGCGTCACGGCGAAACTGGCGCGGTTCCATATCACGGTGAACGACAGCGCGGGACAAACCCTGGACCGCACCGCGCCCGGGCGCTGGCTGCATCTGTTGCTGCTGTGCCTGCAAAGCGCGAATACCGTCAATTTACTCAGCCTGCTCAAACATCCGATTTCCGCTTTCGGCACCACGCTGAGTGCCTGCCGCGCCGCCGCGCGCCAAGTGGAGCTGGAATTTTTCCGTCAGGATACGCCGCCGCATCATCTGTCCGATTTGCTGTCGCGCGCGGATGAAAATTTGCCGCTGCGCGATGCGCTGACGCAATTGCAAATCGAAGACGGCGTAAAATCTCTGGCCGATTGGATGAATTGTTTGCGCGCGCTTGGCGACAATCTCACCGCCGAACCGGACGCCGCGCCGCTGTTATGGCAGCATGAATCCGGCAAAGCGCTGTGGCAATTATTTGCGCAACTGGAATACAATAGCGCCTGTTTCGCGCCTATGCCGCTCGCGGCGTTGATGGAACTGCTCCAAGACCGCATGGCGGCGGTGATGATCCATACCGGCCACGCGCACCCGCAAATCCAAATCCTCGGATTACTCGAAGCGCGGCTGCATTGTTTCGACGTCATCATCCTCGGCGGTTTGAATGAAGGCGCCTGGCCCGCGCCGCCCGCGCCCGATCCGTGGCTGTCACGGCCGATGCGCGCGGATATGCTGCTCGGCCAACCCGACGAAATGCTCGCTCTCGCCGCGCATGATTTTTATCAATTCGTGTCGCATGCCAAAGTTTACCTGACGCGCGCCGCCGTCGCCGAAGGCGCGCCCACGCTGCCCAACCGCTGGCTTGAACGCCTGACGACTTATATTCAGGCGTGCCAGATG